>Ga0210403_10000360_pt1 | contig 49348 bp, 29 predicted proteins | sample IncBWC19MmetaG_FD_150863 | JGI IMG/M metagenome (GOLD analysis project Ga0210403, IMG submission 150863) | Forest soil microbial communities from Barre Woods Harvard Forest LTER site, Petersham, Massachusetts, United States - Inc-BW-C-19-M | ecosystem: Environmental > Terrestrial > Soil >...
AGACGCTGAGTGGCGGCAGACCCTTAGGTGCGCGCAGCCTGATCTTAACCTTGCGCCAGCGCGCGTCGTGGGCCTTGTTACTTGGTTTATAGCCGAGGACATATTGGTTACGCAGCTCCATGCCGATTTTCGAAGCGATGTCCGGAAGGTCGTCTAACTTTTCCACCGAAAAAACGCGGCCACCCGTCATCTCGGTAACTTCGCTGAGAAGCGTGGGGCCGTTCAGTTCTTCCGGCGTCCGGTTACGGTAACCAAGCGGGTCGTAAATGCCGATGGCATAGAGCTGGGTATCGGCTTCCTTGACCAAGCGCTTGATATCGCTTTCGTTGTACCGACTATGATTATCGCCTCCATCGGATAGGATGAGCAAGGCACGTTTGGCGTTGTGTGCACCCCTCATCTGGCTGAGGCCAAGATAGATGGCATCCAGAAGCGCGGTGCGGCCCTTAGGAGCCGTCAGCATCATGCGGCTCTGCAAATCCTCGACGCTGTTGGTGAACGTACTGGTCAGTTCCGCGCGCTCGTTGAAGCTCACCAGAAAAAACTCATCCTGAGGATTGGCAGTCTTGAAGAATTGCACGGCGGCTTCGCGCGCTTTGCCGACTTTGTTGGCCATGCTGCCGCTGAAATCAAAAATCACGCCTATGGAGATGGGCACGTCCTCGGCCGAGAAGGTGACAAGTTCCTGCTCGATGTTGTCCTCGAACACACGAAAGTTGTCTTGTTCCAGCCCGGTGACCAAACGATTGTAAGGATCGGTGACCGTGACGTTTACAAGCGCCAAGTCCACGTCGTAATGCAGGACGCTCCCCGGTTTGAATGGCAAGCCAGGAGTATCTCGCTTCAGGTCAACTTTCTTAACTACGTCCTTAACCAGGTCGGGCTGTGCTTCGCCCTTGGATTTGTTGTCGTCAGAGGAGGACTGCGGTGCTGGCAGGAGGGCGGTGGGCGCAACCAAAAGACAAACAAGAAGCAGGATACGATAGGAACAGAACAAATAGCGTTTCACGGCACCCCCATCATCCCGACCTGCTGGGATGGCCGCGCGGCTCGGACTGAAGGGGATTCTACCACTCGGATTCCCGAAAACAAGCGTAATTCCTTTATGTGCAATATCGCACAGTGCTTCCGGAGCGCGGGCCCTGTGGTAGCATCGCCGCTCGGGAGCCTCCCTCGCTCGGTTAGACTGAGGCGGAAGGGCGGATATTCCCAGCGCGCGCAAGAAAGAGGAGAAGAGCGTGGCCAAAGTAGTGGTCGTCATCCCTGCACGGTACGGTTCGACGAGGTTGCCAGGCAAACCGCTTGTGCTCCTGGCCGGGAAACCGATGATCCAGCGCGTGTACGAACGCGCCAAGCTGGCAAAGCAGACCAACCAGGTGATCGTAGCCACGGATGATGAACGCATCGTGAAGGCCGTGGAAGCATTTGGCGGCGAGGCGCGCCTGACTCGCACGGACCATCGCACAGGCACGGAGCGCGTGGCAGAAGTGGCCGCCCACGTGGAAGGGGATATTTTCGTGAATGTGCAGGGAGACGAGCCGCTGCTCGATCCCGCGGCCGTGGATACGGCGGTTTCTTCCCTGCTCGAAGAGCCGGCGGCTTCGATCAGCACGGTGGCAACTCCGATCAAGACGCCGGGCGACATCATGGACCCCAATGTCGTGAAAACGGTTCTGGATTTCGACGGCAATGCCCTGTATTTTTCGCGAGCGCCGATTCCCTGGGTGCGCGATACGGCGGGCAAAACTCTGGTGCGTCACCTCAAGCATCTGGGGCTGTATGTTTTCCAGCGGGAGGCACTGCTTGAGTACGCAACTCTTCCGCAGGGAGAGTTGGAGCGCATTGAGCAGCTGGAACAATTACGCTGGATGGAAAACGGGTGGAAGATTCGAGTTGCAGAAGTGGAGCATGATGCTGTCAGCGTCGACGTTCCCGAAGACGTAGGACGAGTAGAAAAGCTGTTGCAGGGTCAACACTGAGGATTGGATTTCCATTTTGGAGCGGCGAGAGGTCCTGCGCCCCACCCCCCGGTTTTTAGTGTTGATAGTGTTGATTATAAAGGGCTTAGCACTTCTGTGAGTCTTTTATTTTCAGCACTTGCGAGCCCCTTGTATGTTTTGATTCTGCGCGACGTACCTGTAGGATGTTTGGCCTGCTGATAGGATTCCCGAGCTGCACAAGGATGATCCATGGATCAACAGGACGGAGGCACAGAATATCCCGTCACGAATCGTGCCGGAGCGTTAGAAAAAGAGAAGAAAAACGGTAGCGCCCGGCGAGGACTCCGCCGGGCGGCAGCTTTCTAAACGCTAACCAGGTCGAAGATCAGGCCCTGCCCTATGGCTGCGCCTCCAAAACTCCGGCCACGATGCGCGTCGAACTGGTGCTGGTGTTCGCGAAGTAAGCGAGCTGCGGGCTGACGAAATAGACGACGAAATTGACGGTGGTAGCCTGACCGTTCTTGGTCAGCGTGACCGCCATGGTGCTTCGTTTTCCGTCACTGCCTGTACCGTTCCCACCGTTGAGTAGAATCGAGCCGGTGAGGGCGTTATCTGTCTGCGCGCCAGCGTTATGGAGGAAGACGCTCTGAAACTCGTAGATATCAGCCGCGCCAGTGGTGAATGCGAGGTTGGAAACCGTGGCTTGGCCGACGAGGTCCTCTTCGTCCGCGACGCCGGACTGCACGCTCAGACCGCTCCAGTTCATAGCGTACGTTCCCGTGATGTTGCTGCTGGAGAAAGGACTGCCCGTTTGACCACCGATGGCGCCGTCCGCGACGTCGGTAGCGCCGTTGGTAGTCGACTGGGTAACGTCCTGGATGACGCCGTTGGTCGCAGAACTTAAATAAAACACGAACGTGAACGGGACACTCAGATTTGGATCCTTGAAGGTCACCGTGCCGCGGCCGGGATTCACTGGGTCGAGGGTGATGCTTGTGCTTGTCCCGCTATTGGTCGAAGTGAAGGTGCCAGCGTCATTGGTGTCCACAAGGACGTTACTGACGGTCGCGCCAGTGGCAGTGAAGCGCCCAATGCGAATGATTCCACCGTTGCCGGACATCCCCGAGACGATAAAAGAAAAGCCACTGTTGAGGGCCGCGACGTTTGCGGGAATCGTGTTGTTTTGGGCCACCGCGTCCCCGACAAGCATTTCGCCGTTGCTGGTGCTCAGAAATCTGAGTCTGTTGCTACTCACGATGTAAAACACATAATTGATGCCATTGAGGGAAGCAACACCGCGACCGAACGTGCTGAGATCAGCAGGCCCGTTCGGGTCCAGGGCGTCTTGCGCGAGCACGCCGGTAAATGAAACAGGAGTCGGCGTGGCCGGAATATTCCCATTGTCGTTTTCGTCTTGCACGCCCGTGTTAACGACGCCCGAGTTCGCCGTAAAGTCGCCGACGATGGAGTCAGGACACGGACATGGAAATGTTTGGTTTCCATCCAAACCGGAAAAATCAAAGACGTACGGGCCTGCCGCGGAAGCGACCGTGAACGGGCCGCCAGTTTGCAGGATGAAATTACCGCTACCGGTGGAGGCTTGCGTAGAATTAAAGGTCTCGTCAATCATCAGGCCACCGCTGGTAGAAGTGAGAACGAGGCCGAAATTGATAGAACCTCCCGAACCCAGATTTAATGTCAGGGTTCCACGCCCGTCCGCGTTGACCGTATAACTGCCACCGGTGATTTGGACCGCGAGGGTCGTGACGCCAGAAGAGTTGACATCTTCAACGCCGGCAGTGATGCCGCCCTGCCCATTCGCCGTGAAACTGCCAGCTCTGGCAAGAGCAAACGATGTTGCCGCGGTGCTGGTAATGACTTCGCCGTTGGTCACAAAGGAGTACGTGCCATTGAGGCTGCTAAGGCTGAACTTGCCAGTTGGAGGCGGGAGCACGGTTGTCCCGCCCCCGCCACCACAGGCAGCAGTCCAAAGGGCTGCAACGGAGGCCAAGGCCAGGAAAAGGCGCTTCATCGCACACCTCCCAGCGCTTCCTTTTGATTCTGCGACAAAGTGGAAGCGGGGGTAAGCGGGAAACCTTTACTACTGCGAACGGCTATCGCCTGGGGGCCTTTTTGCACGACTCGCGCGGCAAAGATCGTGCCGTTTCCGGCGGCTAAATTCTCGCCAATGATGCGCACGCGATCGCCCGCGTTCAATTCAAGATGACTGGCCTGGAGCACTCTGGCGTTGCCGAGATGCACGTCCACCTGTCCGGACCCAGACTGAATCAGTACGTGAGCCCCGATCGACGCAACACTGGAAGCCGGATCGTATTTGACGACCGTGCCCACGAGCGAAACTTCCCGAGTCTGATCATAGGATTGCAGCTGTTGCGTACCGGATGATGCGTTTTGTTGCGCAGCAGCGGAAAGGCAAAATACCAGCGCGCCGGCGAACATGAGAGATACAGTTACTTTTCGAATTATCAGTTTCATTTCCCCTTCCCAGTTGCGAGTAAACCACTTGGAACTCTTCCGCGCCGCGGGGACCCAACGCCGGCCCGCTCTATAAAGCTACTGGGCCGTTTCGAGACGCAAAGCGAAGGTTCGACCCATTAGATGGCAAATCCAAGCAATACGGTTTCTTTTACAGCGCCGCTTTTTCCTCCACTGCAACATTTTTTCCGGCGCGCGCGTTCAGCTCTCAAGGAACACCATCACACCTCAAGAGATATTCCCCGTTTGCTATCAACCCGTTCCCGGCATAAAAGTCGCGCTGGTGCAGTCAGAAAAAATATCGTTTGGCGGCTGCGGAGAGTTGCATTTGACAGAATGGCGAGTCCCGACCATAATTGTATGTACGTCAATCCTGTGGAGGGCAAACAAGCCCGGCGCAGAAACGCGGGCTCTAAGGATGGCGCCAAAATATATTTTTGTTACTGGCGGAGTTGTTTCCTCACTTGGAAAAGGCGTAGCAGCCTCCTCGATCGGTTGTCTCCTCGAAAGCCGCGGTTTCAAAGTCACCCTGCAGAAATGCGATCCGTATCTGAACGTGGATCCGGGCACCATGAGCCCTTTTCAGCACGGTGAAGTGTTTGTAACCGAAGACGGCGCGGAGACGGACCTGGACCTGGGCCACTACGAGCGCTTCACGCACGCCAAACTTTCCCGCGACAATAACTGGACGACCGGCCGCATTTACGAAACGATCCTGACGAAAGAGCGGCGGGGCGATTATCTCGGAAAAACGGTGCAGGTGATCCCGCACGTCACCGACGAAATCAAAGCCACGATCAAGAAAGTTTCTGAAGGCGTGGACGTGGTCATCGTGGAAATCGGCGGAACGGTCGGCGACATCGAGTCGCTTCCCTTTCTTGAAGCCATCCGCCAGATGCGCCTGGAAATGGGCGCAGAGAATACGCTTTTTGTGCACGTCACGCTGGTGCCGTTCATCGCCGCGGCCGGCGAACTGAAGACCAAGCCGACACAACACAGCGTGAAAGAGATGTTGAGCATCGGGATTCAGCCGGATATCTTACTTTGCCGCAGCGACCACCACATCCCGGGCGAATTGAAGAAAAAGATTGCGCTGTTTTGCAACGTGGCGGAAGCCTGTGTGATTTCGATGGAAGACGTGGACACTATTTATGCCGTGCCCGCGGAACTCAGCAAAGAAGGCTTGGACGCACAGATCCTGCGGCTGCTGAAGCTGAAGGACCACCCGTCCAACATGAAGCCGTGGCTGGAGCTGGTACAGCGCATGCATCATCCGGCGGGCGAAGCGAGGATCGCGGTGGTCGGCAAGTACGTGCAGCTCGAGGACGCTTATAAGAGTTTGCGCGAAGCCTTGCTGCACGGGGGGCTGGCCCACAATCACAAGACTGTTTTGGAATGGATCGAAGCCGAAGAGATCGATTCGGCGGCGACGGCTGAGGCGCGACTGCACGGCTACGACGGCATTCTCGTTCCTGGCGGTTTTGGCAAGCGCGGAATCCAGGGAATGGTGCACACCATCCAATACGCGCGCGAGCACAAAGTGCCGTTCTTCGGGATTTGCCTGGGAATGCAGTGCGCGACCATTGAATACGCGCGCGACGTCGCCGGCTTGAAGCAGGCGGACAGCACGGAATTCGATCCGCAGACGCCGCACCGTGTCATCTATAAGCTGCGCGAATTGCTGGGCGTAGATGAGATGGGCGGCACGATGCGGCTGGGCGCGTGGCCCTGCAAACTGGTCCCCGGCTCCTTCGCGCACAAGGCCTACGGCAAACTGGAGATCACCGAGCGCCACCGACACCGCTACGAATTTAATCGCGATTACGAGAAGGCGCTGGTGGCCGCCGGCTTGCGAATCACCGGACGCACGCCGGACGAAAATTACGTAGAAATCGTGGAAGCGCCCGAGCATCCGTGGTTCCTTGGCTGCCAGTTCCATCCGGAATTCAAATCCAAACCGCTCGAGCCACACCCGCTGTTCGCCGCCTTCATTGGCGCGGCTCTGGAAAACAAGAAGAATAAGGCGCGTCCGGCCGGTGAGCCGGCTCACGCCCAGGCCGCTCGCGTGGCCCCGCACGTTACTGCCTAGACCGTTGCAAACGCAGCGCTAGCTGCGTAGCCTAAGATTCTTGCTGCACTTGTGACACCCAGAATGACCACGACGCATGAAATTACTCTCGGTACTTTGCGCCTCGGCGGCGGTAATCCGCTGTTCCTGATTGCGGGGCCGTGCGTGATTGAGAGCGAATCGCATGCGCGGATGATGGCGGAAAAGGTCGCGAAGATCGCGGCCGACGCTGGCATGCCTTACATTTTCAAGGCTTCCTATGACAAAGCCAATCGCACTTCGGGAAAATCCTTTCGCGGGCCCGGTGCGAGAGAGGGCCTGCGAATACTGGGCAAAATCAAATCCGATCTGAAGGTGCCGGTACTCAGCGACATTCATGATCCTTCCCAAGCGGGACCAGCCGCAGAAGTCTGCGACGTGCTGCAAATTCCTGCGTTTCTGGCCAGGCAGACGGAACTGCTGCTGGCCGCGGGGAAAACGGGCCGGATCGTCAACGTGAAGAAAGCGCAATTTCTTTCGCCATGGGACATGGCCAACGTCGCGGAGAAAGTGGCGAGCACCGGGAACACAAAAATAATTCTAACGGAACGCGGGGCATCGTTTGGCTATCAGAATCTTGTCGTGGACATGCGCTCGTTTCCCGTCATGCAAAAAACGGGTTATCCCGTCGTGTATGACGTGACGCATTCCATCCAGCTGCCAGGCGGACAGGGCCACGCCAGCGGCGGCCAGCCGGAATTCATTGAGCCGCTCGCCCGCGCCGGGGTTGCGGCGGGCGTGGATGGAATTTTTCTGGAAACGCATGACCATCCCGCTGCAGCCTTGTCCGACGGCGCAAATGCCCTTCCGCTCGCGCAACTCCCTGCCCTGCTGGCAAAGCTAAAAGAACTGGGTGCGCTGGTTCGCCGGTGGAGCGGGCAATGAGTCTCAATACGGCACGGCGCGTGCTCAAGATCGAGGCGCAAGCGATTCAGGATGTTCTCGAGCGGCTTGATACGAGCTTCGAAAAAGCAGTGGACGTCTTATTCGCCTGCAAAGGCCGCGCCGTGGTTACTGGCATGGGCAAATCCGGGCTGATCGGACGAAAGATTTCCGCGACACTGTCCAGCACGGGAACTCCATCTTTTTTTCTGCACGCCGCCGAAGCTCTGCACGGCGATTTGGGGATGCTGGCGCGCGGCGATGCCATGCTGGCGGTGTCCTATGGCGGCGAGACCGAAGAGATCATCCGGCTGCTCGAAGCTTTGAAGCGGCTGGAGATGCCGCTGGTGACCCTGACCGGCAAACCTCATTCCACATTGGCGGAGGCCAGCGACGTGGTTCTGGACGTCAGCGTGAAAGAGGAAGCCTGCTCGCTGAACTTGGCGCCGACGGCCAGCACGACAGTGGCGATGGCCGTCGGCGATGCGCTGGCGGTTTCCTTGCTGGAGCGCCGCAATTTCCGCCATGACGACTTTGCGGCGCTCCATCCTGCCGGGCGTCTTGGCAAGAAATTACTTCGCGTCGAACACTTGATGCATGCGGGTGAGGCGCTGCCCCATGTTTCGAGAGATACCCCCATGCCCGATGTTTTCCACGAAATGTCGGCCAAAAAACTGGGAATGACCACAGTGTTAGAGCCGGATGGACGATTGGCCGGGATATTGACCGACGGCGATTTGCGTCGATTGATGGAAAAACATCGCGGGGCGGTGCTGGAGATGCGCGCGGCGGATGGCATGACGAAGAATCCGCAAACCATCGGGCCGCATCTGCTCGCCAGCGAGGCTCTGAACGTAATGGAGAAACGCAAAATCACCTCCATCGTCGTCGTAGATGAAGCCCAGGGCGTGCTCGGCGTGGTGCATTTGCACGACTTGTGGACGTTGGAGCTGATGTAGCGGCCGACAAAAAGGAAAAAGACGTAACCCAGAGATCGCAGAGGCCGGAGACGACAGAGGGAAAAGGAGAACGACTTGGCGAGACGAGGAAAGAAGGTTCCAACAAAATTAGCGAGGCGCGCAAAACAGATTCTCGTTGTGCTCATGGACGTGGACGGCACGCTGACCGACGGCAGCGTGACGCTGCTGTCGCAATCCGATGGGTCCGCGCTCGAAAGCAAAACGTTTGATGCCCACGACGGTCAAGGGCTGACCCTCGCGGTAACCTCCGGACTGCGCACCGGCGTCATTACTGGCCGCGGCAGCGCGGCGCTGCGCCGCCGCTGCAAAGAGCTGGACATTGAATTTGTCTACGAAAAGCAGGGGCACAAAATCGCGGCCTACGAAGACGTGCTGCGCAAGACCGGCGCCGCGGAGTCCGAAGTCGCCTATTTGGGGGATGACCTCCCGGATCTGATGGTCATGAAGCGCGTGGGACTGGCCGTGGCCGTTCACAACGCTACCCCGGAAGTCCGCCGCGCCGCGCACTACACCACAAAAGCGGATGGCGGCAAAGGCGCCGCCCGCGAACTCGTCGAAATCATCCTCAAATCCAAAGGCATCTGGGAAGAAATGATTGACAAAGCCCGCGCCTAATCCGGCGCACCCCTGGCCTTCTTGGACCGCAATCGTAGGGAACTTTGTCTTTTGTCTCTGCGTACTTAATCCAGGGCACGCGTTCGCCCCAAGGATTAACGGATTACAATTTCCGTGATGGAGGGTCGTAGTTCTATGGATGCATTCCTCCTCGATCTTAAGTACGGTACGCGTTCTTTGGCGCGCGACAAAGGTTTTGCCCTAACCGTTCTTGTCACCTTCGCTGTCTGCATCGCCGCCAACACCGCCCTCTTCGCCATAGTTAACTCTGTCGTTTTGCGACCTTTACCAGTACCCGACGCCAATTCGATCGTGCTTTTTTCCAATGATTACCCGAAGGCTGGCGCGGCCGACTTGAACAACAGCAGTTCCGGAGACTACTTCGACCGCCTGCGGGAGATGACGGTTTTCGAGAGCCAAGCCATCTTCCACCAGCGCGATCAAACGGTGGAGCTGAACGGTTCACCACAGCGGATTCACGGGATGGTGGTGACACCTTCGTGGTTTGAGCTGCTGCGTATTTCTCCCGCCATCGGCCGCCCTTTTACGCGGGAGGAAGGCGAGATCGGCAACGAGCAGGAGGTGATCCTCAGCCACGGGCTTTGGCAGCAATTGTACGCGGGAGACAAGTCGGCCCTCGGCCGCGTGCTACGCATTAGCGGACGGGCCTACACCATCGTCGGCGTGATGGCTCCCAGCTTCAGTTTCATCGACCCGGACGTTCGGCTGTGGCTGCCGCTGGCGTTCAGCGACAAAGACAAGACCGTCCATCACAACAACAACTGGTATCAGATCGGCCGCCTGAAACAGGGCGCCACCCTGCAGCAAGCACAAGAACAGGTGAATGCGCTGAACGCTCGGAATCTGGAACGCTTCCCGGAGTTCAAAGAACTGCTGATCAACGCCGGCTTCAACACCAAAGTCAAACCGCTGCAGGACCTGCTGACTGCCGGAGTCAAAAAGACGCTGTACCTCTTGTGGGGCGGCGCGTTCGTCGTCCTTCTGATCGGCGGGCTGAATATTGCCAACCTTGCGCTCGCCAGGCTCGCTTTGCGCCGCAAGGAAATGGCCACGCGCATGGCCTTGGGCGCAGGACGCGTGCAGATCATGCGGCAGTTAATCCTGGAAAACATGGGGCTGGCTTTGCTCGGGGGAGTGGGTGGCATCGCCCTCGGAGCAGGTTTGCTGCGGACGCTCAATGCCATTGGCCTCGAACATTTTCCCCGGGCTGGAGAAGTGCAATTGGACGGCCGAGTTGTCCTCGTTTCTCTGGGTTTGTCCCTGGCTGCTGGACTCTTTGTGGGGCTGTTTCCGCTTGCCGGCATTTCCAAAATCGGCATCAACGACGCACTTCATGAAGAGAGCCGCACGGGCACCACGGGGAAGAAATCACGCAGTGTCCGTCAGCTTCTTGTGGCCGCGCAAGTTGGATTTGCTTTCGCTCTGCTCGTAGGCGCCGGCTTGCTTCTCGCCAGCTTTCGCCTGTTGCTGCAGGTCGATCCGGGATTCAACTCCAACGGCGTGGTCACGGCATCCGTCAGTTTGCCACGCTCCAAATACGGCAAGACCGAGGACAAGCGCAACTTCATGAACCGCGCCCTGCCCGCCGTCCGCGCCATTCCGGGAGTTTCCCTCGCCGGCGCAACGGATATCATTCCCCTTGGCGGCGATCACAGTGACAGCGTCATCCTCGCAGAAGGCTATCAGATGAAACCGGGAGAATCACTGATCTCGCCCTTGAGCCTCACGGTGACCCCGGGATATTTCGAAGCCCTGAGCATTCGCCTGGCTCGTGGCCGCAGCTTCGATGACCGCGATACTGAGAATGCCCCGCAGGTGGTTATCGTTGACGAACGCTTGGCGCAGCACTTCTGGCCGGACCGCGACCCGATTGGGCGTCGTATGTACATGCCTTCCGACGCCAAAGATCTGCTGAAGATTGACGAGCATACGGTTTGGATTACGGTTGTCGGTGTCGCACGCACTTTGCGCTATGAAAACCTCGATGGTTCTAGCGCACCGGTCGGGGCGTATTACTTCCCCAATTCGCAGCAGCCCGCCGGCAGTTTTACGTTTGCCCTCAAGTCATCCGCTGATCAAGCTTCCGTCATCCGCGCCTTGCGCACGGAAATGTCCCGCTTGGATCCTGACTTGGCGGTCTTCGACGTCCATTCCATGTCCGACCGCATCGACCTTTCCTTGGCTTCTCGCCGTACTTCCATGCTTCTAGCCAACGCCTTCGGCGGAGTCGCCTTGTTCCTGGCAACGCTCGGCATTTATAGCGTTTTGGCAAATCTGGTTGCCCAGCGCACGCGGGAAATAGGTATTCGCGTGGCGCTTGGCAGCACCCGGGCGGGCATCCTCCGGCTCGTTCTGCGCGAGGGGTTCCAACTGGTGGCTGTCGGCTTGATGCTAGGCGTTGTCGGCGCAATCTCCTTGCAAAAGGCTTTCGCCAGCGAAATCTATGGCGTTCGCCCTCTCGACCCGCTTGTCTTGGCGAGCGTTATGGCCTTGCTCGCCATCATTGCCCTCGCCGCGTGCGCCGTCCCTGCGCGCCACGCCATGCGCGTCGATCCCATGGTCGCGTTGCGATACGAATAAATCCTGCATACCCAGTCCCACGCCGCCAAAGCCGCTGGGTGTCCGTCGCTCCCTTGGTTTCAATGTTGCGGCGATTGGCTCCAGCTCTTTTCGATACGTGTTTTATTCCCCGCGCCCACACGTGGCAGCTGCCACAGTTTCTTCCCGGTTCTGGCACCTGTCACCGACTCAGGCGATAATGGTGGAGGCCACTCCGCCACCAAGGATCACCACCAATGCTCCATGCATGGCACGACGTTTCTCCCGGTGACGACCTCCCGCGCGATTTCCAGGCGGTCATCGAAATCCCACTGGGCTCCAATGTGAAATACGAGTTGGACAAGCCCAGCGGGCTTTTGAAAGTGGATCGCATCATTCATTCGGCGGTGTTTTATCCGGCGAACTATGGATTTATTCCGCAGACGTATGCGGAGGATAACGATCCGCTGGATGTGCTGGTGTTGTGCCAGGAGCCGGTGCAGCCGCTCGCCTTGATCAAAGCACGCGCCATCGGGCTGATGACCATGATCGATTCCGGCGCCAGCGACGACAAAGTGATCGCTGTGGCGACAAACGATCCCGAATTCAACAGCTACGTCGAAGCTAATGAATTGCCGCCGCATCGCTTGCTGGTCCTGAAGCGTTTCTTCCAGGACTACAAACAATTGGAAGGCAAGCAGGTGCAGGTGGATGACATCCGGCCGGCCTACGCGGCCGTCAAGGTGATCGAAAAGTCGCTGGCGCGCTATAAAGACCAGCGGGACAGGCTTCGCGCAAGGGATCAGCAGTAATACAAATGCACTATTCTTGCCGTCCGAGCGCAATGCTATTTTGCATCGGCCGAAGCCGCTCCCGTTGGACGGCGGGCCGGCTCTGTGCGGGGTTCTTTCTTGAACGAGTGAGCAATCTTATTTTCTGGAGCGAGACAGCGTGAAGCGTTTTTGGAAATGGATGGGGGGGATTTTTGGCCTGCTGCTGGTTGCGGCATTCGCCGTCTTGTCCTACATGGCGGGAAGTCCGAAAGATGCGTATGGCATGGTGCGTTACGCCTTTCCGCACATGCACCGCGGCACGCTGAAAGTGGGCGATGATGCACCGGATGCGCGGCTGCTGGAACTGGATGGCGTAACCCGATTCCATATTCGCGAACGCACCGGCCCTCGGCCACTTGTTCTCGTGTTTGGGAGTTTTACTTGACCGCCGTTTCGCCGCCAGGTTGGCGACGTCGTGCAGATTTACAACGACTATAAGGACCACGCCGATTTCCTCACGGTTTATGTGCGCGAGGCGCATCCCACCGACGAGTGGCAGATGAAGTCCAACGTGAAAGACGACGTGTGCTACGCGCAGCCGAAAACGCTGGAGCAGCGCATGGCGATTGCCAATGATTTCACCAAGCGGTTCAAATATCCGTTGCCTTTTGGCGTGGACGACATGAGCAATGGCGCGAATGGTGCTTATGCCGCGTGGCCGGAGCGCTTCTACATTATTGATGAGAGCGGGCACATCGCGTATCGCGGAGGAATGGGCCCGTTCAACTACAAACCGGCCGAAGTACGGGACTGGCTCGCCGGGCGATACGGCGTTGTGAAACATGATGCTGCACCCGCCAGCCCACCCGCGCCTCCTGCGGCAAATGGTTCTGCGGCCGCGCCAGCAACAGCGGCACCGTCCACTCCTACGCTGGCAGCTCCGGCAAAATAACGCGGCCCTCGTATTTTCTCTAAAGCGCTATGATCTGTCCGTGAAGCGGAGAATCAGCAACAACAGACGACATGCCGGACCACTTAAGAAAGTTGGGCTGGCGCGGGCGATCTCAAAGCTCGGTTATTGCTCACGTGCGCGCGCGGCCGAACTGATTTGCTCGGGACGCGTGCATTTGAATGGAGCATTGCGTCGCGATCCGGAAACGCCGGTGCACATCGGGAAGGACCGCATTGAGATTGATGGGCAGCCACTGGCTGGCACCGAGAAGATCTATCTGGTGCTGAATAAACCACGCGGCGTGATTACTTCCGCTTCCGACGAAAAGGGACGCGAAACCGTCTATGCCTGCTTGCCCTCCGGACTGCCGTGGGTTGCGCCGGTGGGGCGGCTCGACAAAGCCAGCGAAGGTCTGCTGCTGATTACCAATGACTCGGAATGGGCCGCGCGAATCGCGGCGCCGGAAACGCATTTGGATAAGACCTATCACGTTCAGCTTGCAACGATTGCGGATGAACGGTTGCTGAATGAATTGCGAAAAGGTATTCAGGCGGACGACGAGTGGCTGCGCGTGAAACATGCGGGCATCCTGCGTCACGGCGAGCGGAATTCATGGATCGAGATTGTGCTCGATGAAGGCAAGAACCGGCAGATTCGCCGGATATTGGAACATTTTCGAATTGAAGTTTTGCGGCTCGTGCGTGTGGCGATCGGGCCATTGGCCTTGGGCGAGCTGCCGAAAGGCGGCACACGCCCGCTCGAACTAACAGAGAAGCAGGCTCTGGATCGCGCGATGCGCGCGACCAACCGAGAGCTTGCTTCTTCTGCGCGTTCGTGAGGCTTACTTGGATTTATAGGTGAAGCTCACTTTCGTTTCTTCGTCGAGGACCAGCGGCCTAACGAAATGGTACGAGTTCCCCGCTCTCGGCACGTCAACGCGAACCGGGAGCACGCCGGAGATGCGTTGTTGGAGATTGGTCACGTTGGCAGAAGCCATGGTTTGCTGTTTCTCGGCGGCCTTCTGGGCAGCTTTTTTCGCGTCGCGCTGCAGCGCAAGATAATCGACCGCGCTGTCGCTGCTCATGACGGTCACAGATTCTGTGAGTGCACCGGTATTTAGAGTGTAAGCGACGGGAGCGGGTCTGCTGCCGTCGTAGTTGGTTTCGCTGACGAATGGTTTGAATCCGGGAGCGGAAACGGTGATGCGGACGCGGCCGGAAGGCAGGTTCGAAACGAGCCACCCGCCGGAAGAATCGGTAACTACGTTTCGAACTGCGCCGGTATCAAGCTGAGTGACGCTCACTCGGGCGTTCCTGACGACTGCTCCTGACGGATCCACAAGGATGCCGCCCAGTTGTCCCGGAAGCAGTGAAACCGATTCGTAATTGGTGATGGGAACTGCTGACGGAATTCCCCCAACGACATCTCCTTCTGATTCCGCGCCGGAAACGTCGCGGGATGCGGGCGGCAAGAGATTCGCGGCGATGGCGTCTCCGCCAAAATCTTTCACTTTGTACTGTTCAGGGAGAAAGACTTCCCACTGCAAAATGTCGATGGGAATTTCCATTTTCGGAAGCGAGAGATCGGAGCCGCCTTTTTTTGCGAAGGGCGATCCGGCGTGCATAAACACGAAAGAGACCTCATACGAATCGCTCGTGTGCAAGCCGGGTCGCACGAGCGGAACGCGATTTCCGTCTGGAGCTTCGACTGGTTTCACTTTTTCTCCGGCGACTTCGGCGGTGAGAATGCTTGCGCCAGAGGGCAGCACCACTTTCAAAAACGGCTGGGCCTGATTTTTGACGATGAGTTTCACTTCCGTCAACGATCTTCCTTCGGTGGTCACCAGAGTCGTGACGACGGCGCGTTCCGCGACGGCAGAGAGCACGCTGCTGTCGGGGAAGCGCGTCCATTCGAGCGCGAGGCTGGGCTTTTCGTTCGGCTGCTTGTGATAGCGAAATGCGGCTTGCATCGGAAAACGCGCGAGGGAACGTAAGTAGGGATTGGTCTCCTTGAAATCCATGCGCTTGAGGCCGCCGCCTTCCGTAGCCGTTAACTCGATGGTTCCCGCGCCTTCGACGAGGAGTTCGCCGGTTTCGCGCTGGGCATTTTTGAAGCTGAGAAACGGCGCATCGGTTTTGGCGGCGGTGATGGATTTTTCCATGGAGATAAGGAATTGATGTGCGCGCTGCGCGGGAGCGTTGACTTTTAGAGTCAAAACGTTCGAATCCACTTCGGCGGATTCGACGGAGGCGCCGGTGGTTCCGGTGACCTCGTATCCGGTGGGAATTTTGAGTTCGAATTGAGAGGGTTCGCCCTGGACGACGGAGATGTCGGCGAGGACGGCGATTCGAATTTCCGCTTCGCTGACGGAGACAAGCGTTTTTACGTCCGAAAGGAAGCGCACTTCTTTGGGAACGACGGGCGCAGCGATTTCGCGGGTGGTCCACCAGATGTTTGCTTGCACGCCGGGAACGAGTGTGGCTTCGATGAAGGTTTGCCCGTTCTCGGAGGATCTGGAGGTAATGAGTCCGGGACTGATTCGAACGCTGGTGCGATCACCGGGAACGACGAGCGCGAGGCGCACGCTGCTAGCCGAGGGCGTGGGAAGGAGAAAGGAGGCTTTGCCTGCTTCAATGCTGAGAGGCATCCCGGCATCGAGCGTGACGGCGAATTCAGATGGTCCGGGGAGGACGGCGGTGTGCGTGCCATTCTCCAACTCCAGCGGAAGACCTTTCCCTTCCTGGCGGGCGTCGAGAATGGCCAAGCCGGTGGTCAGGGGAACTTTGGTGGCGCCTTTGTGGAGGACTTCCCCTTGCAGTTGTATGGTTCCCTGCACTGATTCTTCGGTGACGCGAAACTTGAGATCGGCGCGCTTCATGGTGTAGGGCACAGGCGGCGCGTCCGGCTTTCGAGTGGGTTTGCTCGCGAGTTCGAGAAGGTGGTTGTACTCGTCAAGCGGGAGAGTGACATTGCCTGTCGCAGGGACGGGAGGAAGCGGAGTCTCTCCTGCTGAGACAAATCCGGGAAGCAGCAACATCCAAACCAAAATGATTGAGAGGATCTTTTTCATTTGCCACCTGCCTTTTTTTCGTGCTGATAACTTAAGTCCGCGGTCGGAGCCTGATTTTCTGCGGTTAATTCAGAGACGAGATAAAGAGAAGGTCCAAATGCCGGGAAGGAGACGTGAATGGGAAGAATCCCGGCGCGCTTCCCTGCCAAGGAGTCCGTTCTGAATTTGTCGAGGAGCGTTTGCGTCGCGGATTGCGAACGTTTCAAATTGAGTTCGTCCTTGTCCTCCATAACCAAGGCGGATGGTTGCGGAGACGCAGGTGCCGACACTCCGGCGCCGGCAGCGCCGCCCACGGTGGCGAACGACACAGGAGGATTAAGAGCGGCCGAGGCGGGGTTCTCGTAGGCGGCCATTCGAAATGCGCCGGTTTCCGGCGCTACTTTGAAAAGCGGGGGATGGTAAACGAGAAGGCCGGTGCGGGAGACGGGCAGATCGAGCGCTGGCAAGGGGAGTTTGAATTGGCCCTTGTCATTCCACGCCGTGCCGCGAGCCAGATAGACAACCTCGACGGCAAACTCCGGGGCTTCTTCGCCCGAGCGCGCTTTATCGAGAGGCAGAAGGAGACTTCCGTCCGGGGACTGTCCCGGGCGAACCGCTCTGCCTGCCAGCGAAGCGCCCCAGAGGGTGGCACCCGGAGGCAAGGTGATCTTGAGAAAGTTGCGCTGGTTGTTTCGAACGGCATAGCGCGCTTGCACGAGAATTTTCCCCTCGCCACTGACGAGCACCTGGTAGCGCGCTTCTTCGACATTGGCCATCAGCACAGCTTGCGGCGTGTAGCGGGCAACATCCACGCTGAGCGACCTGGCCAGCTTCGCCGCGCCGGGGCGAAAACGGAAAGCGGTGAGGGATTGCGATTGATGACCGGCGACCATTTCGCCGAGATCGGTGGCGTCGGCGCTTTCAAGGCCTTCGGACTTGACGTCCCTGATCTCGCCGGCGCCAAGAACTTCGACGGCGACGCCGCCGGTCTCGCGCTCGGCGTCGAGGAGGCGCAGAAGAGGAATTTCGATTTGCCCTTCGCGAGGGCTGCGCGTTTCTCCGGTGATGACAAAGCGTGCGCGCTGTTCGACGGGTTCGAGAAAGGTCACAGAAAGTTCGTTGGACTTCACTTCCCAATCGGCCACCATGGCGCCAAGGACCTGGTTAATGGTGATTTTGTCCGGGATTTGAATCTTTACCTCGTGCGCGGCGCCCTGGGTGACTTCCAGATTGACTTCCGCGTTTAGGGAGGTCGAATCCTCGCCGAGACCCAAGAGTTGCGTAAGTGAACCACGCAAGCGCAGGGGCTGCGTGGTGCGGTGATCCTCGGTCTTTCGCCGCCACGTGAAGGTGAGCGGCTCGTTTCCACGCCCGTAAGCGATCCACTTGCTTTCGGTGGCGGATTCGGATTTTTCGGACAGCAGGCCGCCGGCGAGTTTGACGTCCACACTCTGGCGAAGGAGCTGCACGGACGCGCGAGTGACACCCGAAGCGGTTGCAGGGAGGGAGATGCTTTCCTCGCCGGCCGCGGAGGCCACGGGCAGCGCAATGTCGAGGAGCAAAACGGCGCGGCCCGCATGAGAGAGGAGAGCGGAGAGCTGGCCGCCGGCTTTGCCGCCGGCGCCTGGTACGAGAGAGACGAGTTTTCCGTCGAGCCTGGCTTCGCGAACCAACAGACCAGCGGGAACAGGTACGCGCACCCAGCCATCCTTCAGGACATCTACAGTGAGGGTGGCTCGGCCGGAGGCAAGATCGCTATGGATGCGCAAATCGTAGTCCACGCGGGTAAGGGTGGCCTCGACGGGCGGGGGTTCAGGGTCGTGTTCCGTGGGATAGGCGCGAGCGTGAAGAGTTCGATACTCATCCACTGGCAAGACCACCCAACCCGGAGAGTGCGGAGTTGATTGACCGTATGTATTAACCGCGATAATAAGTGACAGAGCGAAGAAACCGATCCAGAAGCGTGGCAATGTGGGGCCTTTTTCCGAGTTTTGCGTTGCTGCAGGTCGAGCGGGCATACAGATAGCCTCCTCCTCTTCAAGAGTGACGAGCGCGTGCATGGTCTTGGCGACCCGGGGACGGAGTGTGCTCTTGGACAGATAGGATGACGCGCGAACAAAAGTTGGTTGTTCCATGGAATCGTTTTTTCGTAGCGGCTCAGCGGCACGTTATGCGACTGCCGGTACGCTCTGGACTTAGAACGGTGGCGATAGGAATTCTTGCAAGGTTGTTTGGGGGCGGCCGGATCGAACAAGTATTGACAGGTTCCGCGGGGGTGGCGAGTGCAAAACTGGATTTAGCGGTTCAGGTGTGCAAGAAGCTGCTGAGAATTTCGAAACGGTACGCATTTCCTCAAATGGGACGGCCTCCGCACAAAGTTGGTACGAAATCAACTCATCAAGAGAATTCGGTGCACTGGGCGTGAAAAAGCAAGTTGGCTGCCGCTCAGTGAAATCAAGTCTTTAATGGCCTGCCGAGAGAACTTGCGCATGGTGGTTCAGCAATGAGATCTGGCAATCGTCTTGCAAGTCCTCCCACCACGGAAACAGGCTGCACTAAAGAAACGCGAGACCAATCCGCACTAGGATCTGCGGAAAGAAACAGAAGAGCCAAGCCAGGTATTCGACTCACTCACCAGTTGCGACCTATGCATCGAGTTCCCAGCCTCGGTGCAACTCTCTCAGGTCGAGGTGAAGAATTGCCGCAGGCCACTTTACGATTCGTGGCCTAAACCTGCAGTGGCAAAAGGCTGTGGAAAGCCGATTCTCGGGGTATTCGTATGCTCGATGCGAGCAGGTGCGAAAAGACGGCTTGACGGATCGAAGGATGCACTCGTACGGCGGCCGTGGAAATTAAAAGGGAACGCCTTGTCACCGGTTGAACAGGAGAAGCTAATGCGCAAATTCAAGATTGGGAAAATTTCGTTGCTGGCGTTCGTATTAGTGGCTCTTGCAGGCGGATGCGGCCGGGAACAAGCATTCAGTCCGGTGTCACCCGTGGTCGTCGCCACATCGCCCGCGAATGGCGCTAGCGGCGTGCTTCTCAACACCGTGGTGACCGCAAGTTTTAGCACGGTGATGGCACCCGCCACGATCAACACGACAACGTTTACGTTGACAGGGCCCGGCGCGACTCCCGTGGCCGGAACGGTCAGCTACACGGGGACCACCGCGACCTTTACACCGACGGCGTCGCTCGCCGCGAATACGGTGTACACCGGTACCATCACGACGGGGGCGTCTGACCCTGGCGGCAACGCTCTGGGAGTCAATTTTGTCTGGAGCTTCACGACCGGTGCGCCGACCGTTATTTCAACGGTCCCGGCGAACCTGGCTACGGCGGTGGCAGTCAATACGGTTGTCTCCGCGACGTTCAGCGAACCGATGAACGCAGCGACGTTTACGGCACTCACGTTCACCGTGAAGGGACCCGGCGCCACTCCGGTAGCGGGAGTAGTGACGTACGCGGGCACGACGGCCACCTTCACGCCGACGCTCGTTCTTGCCACCAGCACTCTATATACGGCCACGATTACAACAGGAGCGAAAGATCCCGCTGGCGTCGCGCTAGCAGCCAACTTCGTGTGGACCTTCACGACCGCTCCGCCGCCCACGGTGGTCTCCACGGTTCCTGCAAATGGCGCCACCTTAGTGGCTGTCAACACGACAATCTCCGCTACGTTCAGCGAAGCCATGAACGCGGCAACCATCACTGGGGCAACGTTTAAGGTGGCTGGACCAGGAGCGACTCCCGTGGCGGGCGCAGTCACGTATTCTGGGACCACCGCCACGTTTACGCCCACCGCCCTTCTAGCAAACAGCACACTGTTTACAGCCACCATCACGACGGGAGCGCAAGATCCCACCGGCGCGCCTCTCGCCGCCAACTTCGTGTGGACTTTTACCACCGCACCTCCACCGAGCGTGGTTTCGACTGTCCCGGTGAATGGGGCCCCCGCTGTGGCCGTCAACACACTCATCTCCGCTACGTTCAACGCGCCGATGAACCCCGCCACGATCAGCGGCACAACGTTCACGGTTACCGGGCCTGGAACAACTCCGGTGGCCGGCGCCGTGACGTACTCCGGCAACACCGCCACGTTTACGCCTACCACCATTCTCGCGAACAGCACCTTGTTCACGGCCACTATTACGACGGGAGCAAAAGATCCCTCGGGCGCTGCGCTCGCTGCCAACTTTGTGTGGACCTTTACGACCGCCCCGGCTCCCACCGTGGTTTCCACGGTTCCGTTACCGGGCGCTGTCAATGTGGCGGAAAACACCACTGTCACGGCCACGTTTAGCGTGCCGATGGACGCCACAACCATTACTGCAAGCACCTTCACGCTGACTGGACCAGGTACGACGGCGGTAACAGGATCGGTAAGCTATGCCGGGAACACGGCGACCTTCACCCCTGCGGCGGCTCTGGCCGTCAGCACCTTATACACGGCCACCATTACCACCGGCGCGAAAGATCCGACCGGCGCGCCGCTGGCTGCGAGTCATGCCTGGACATTCACCACTGCTCCGCCGCCTGCGGTGACCGCTACGGATCCCGCCAATGGCGCGACCAACGTGCCGCTCAATCAGAAAGTTACCGCCACTTTTAATATCCCGATGACCGCATCGACAATCACCGCCGCCGGGACATTCACGCTAGCGGCAACGACCGGCGGGGCTGCCGTGGCTGGCACGGTCACGTACGATTCCGCAAGCAATACAGCCATCTTTGCGCCAACCGCCGCGCTCGCGGCCAGTACGCAATATACGGCGACGGTTACCACCGCGGCCAAAAGCGCACAAGCCAACGCGCTGCCTGCGAACTATGTTTGGAGTTTCACGACCGGCGTGGCAGCGAACGCAAGCGCGCCAACGGTAACTTCCACGAATCCAGCCAATGCCGCGATTACGGTGCCCCTCAACCAGAAAGTCGCGGCGACGTTCAGCACGTTTATGGACCCGTCCAGCATTTCCGCGGTTGGCACGTTCACGGTAGTGGCAACGGTCGGCGGAGCCGCGGTACCCGGAAGCGTCTCCTACGCGGGCAGGACGGCCATCTTTAGCCCAACCGCGAATCTGGCGGCGAGCACGCAATACACTGCCACAATCACCACCGCCGCCAAAGACCTCACCGGCGTGGCCATGGCCGCGAATTACGTCTGGAGCTTTACGACAGGCATTGCCACCAACGTGGTCGGTCCGACGATTACCGTTACCAACCCGGCCAGCGTGGCCACGAGCGTATTTATCGACTCAACCGTCAGCGCCACGTTCAGCACGGCGATGGACCCCACGACGATCACCAACGCGACGTTCACGCTGGCGGTTGCAGGAGCAGGCGGAGCTAAGGTGAACGGCACGGTCGTATACGATTCGGCAAGCCAGATCGCAACCTTTACACCTTCGGCCAATCTCACGGCCAGCACTCAATATACGGCCACGGTTTCAAACGCGGTCAAAGATCTGTCCGGCAATGCGTTGGCAAGCGGGCCGGCGTCGACTCCGCCGGATCCATGGAGTTTCACGACCGGGACGGCGACAGGCGCCGGAGGTCCAGCGACGATCAACCTGGGCTCCGCCGGCAGCTTCGCCGTGATGGCCACGGCCTCGATCACCAGCACCGGCCCTGTGGTGATCAATGGAGACGTTGGGTTGGCTCCTGGCACTTCGCAGGGCATTCCGCCGGCACAAGTGAACGGGACAATTCACGTCAACGATCCGGTGATAACCAAAGCCCAAGCCGATCTGCTAGCCGCTTACAACGATGCGGTAAGCCGGTCAACCAATGCATTGACTTTGCCCGGAAACATGGGAGGACTGACCTTCACGCCTGGGCTCTATGTGAACTCGACATCCGTTCTGCTATCGGGAGCAGGGCCCGGCAACAATGTCACTCTCGACGCGCAGGGCAACCCGAATGCGGTGTTCATCTTCAAGATGGGGTCCACGCTCACTACGGGGACCAGTTCTCAGGTAATTCTGGCGGGCGGCGCCAAGGCAGGCAACGTCTTCTGGCAAGTGGGCACTTCTGCGACGCTCGGCGTCACATCCATATTCCAAGGAAATGTGCTCGCCGCCACCAGCATCACGATTAATACCGGAACAGCAGTGACAGGAAGAATGTTTGCCGGTGCGGCCGGCGGAGCCGGGTCGGCCACGGTGAACGCCAGCACGGTCACCGTGCCTGGGCCGTGAGGCCTGGGCCGTTGGAAGCGGACTTTGGAAGGCCGCGAAGCGGGGCTGTTCGGCCCGCTTCGCAGCCAGTAGGCACGATTCAGGAGGCGAAAATGAAATTGGGAGCGCGCATCATTCCCATAGTGGCGGTTGCTTTTCTTCTAGTGCCTACACTTTTTGCGGACGACACGGCAAAGCCCGGTGACACGCCCAAAAAAGATGAGTCCGTAAACTCCAGCGCGGCTCCCGGCGCAGCAGCCAAGCCCGGGCCTGCTCGAAGGCCACTGCTCCCTTTGCCGGCCGGCTCCTCACGGCAAACGCCCGCCGGAGAACACAAGGGCAGGCATTCGCAGGGGCACGAGCGCCGAAGGCAAGGACGGGACAATGACACTCCAAAGATTGAACTGTTTATGGGCTACTCGTATTGGAGGGCCGTCCCGGACAGCATTCGAAACCGGATAGACGGCATGCATGGCGGGAGCACGTCGCTGGCCTACAATCTGAACAGGCACCTCGGCCTGGTTGCCGATTTTGGCGGCTTCAAGGTGGATTCGCTGGAGTTCACCAGCCCCGGCGCGGCTTTCAGTCCTTCCCGCAACGTGGACGCGAAGAGCAACGTCTTCACCGTCATGTTTGGTCCGCGCCTCTCCTTCCGCGACCACCATGACCGGTTCACTCCCTTTCTGCAGGTACTGGGTGGAGTCGCGCACGCGGATGAACTTACGCTAGTCGGCTGCACTGCCCCCATTTATGCATGCACACCTCTCGCCCGAGAAACGGTTTTCACCATGACGGCGGGGGGCGGGCTGGATTACAAGGTCAATCACCGAATCGCTCTGCGGTTATTTCAAGCTGAATTCCTACTTACCCACTTCGCGGATCCAACTTCCCCCACCGGGGAAACGGATTGGCAGAGCAATGTGCGCCTCTCTGCGGGAATCGTGTTCCGCTTTGGCGGAAACGCTCCGCTTCCTCCACCCAACCATCCTCCGGTGGTTTCCTGCTCGGCTGATAAGGCCGCGGTTTATGCAGGGTCGGGAGACTCGACCGGCGTCCGCGCAGCGGCCAGCGATCCGGACAACGATCCGCTGTCGTATTCGTGGTCCACAAACGGCGGCAGCGTGGAGGGCAGCGGCTCCGAAGCGAGATGGAACTCCTCCGGCGCGGCTCCGGGAACCTACACCATAAAAGTGCGCGTAGATGACGGGCGCGGCGGCACCGCTGATTGTTCAACGGATATTCGTGTGGAGCCGCAGCCCAATCGGCCGCCCACGATGAGCTGCTCCGCGGACCGCAATTCCGTAACCGTTGGCGACACCGTGCAGATCACAGCAACGGCCAGCGATCCTGACAACGACCCGCTCACCTATTCCTGGAAATCCAGCGGAGGACGAGTCCACAGCAGGGATGCATCCGTGAGGTTTGAAACAACGGGCGTGAGCGCCGGGCACTATTCCGTAATGGGCCACGTAGACGATGGCCGGGGTGGCTCCGCAGACTGCCAGCTCGGAATCGAAGTGCAGCTGCCTCCGCCTCCACCGGAAATGGTTGAGCTTGAAGCAAGGCTGTCGCTTCACAGCATTTATTTTGCGACGGCTCGCCCGACTACGGGGAATCCCACCGGCGGCCTGGTCGCTAGCCAGGAGCAGATTCTGGCAAAGCTCGCGGCCGACTTCATCCGATACATGACGTTCAGCCCGAACGCCCACTTGATTCTTGGTGGACACGCAGACCCACGCGGCTCGGTGGAGTACAACAAGGGTCTCACCGACCGGCGCGTTGGACGCACAAAGAGCTACCTGGTGGAACATGGCGTCCCTGCGGATCACATTGACACGCGCTCCTATGGCGTAGAGGACCAACTGACTGCCGAGCAAACCAAGGAGCAGATCGCGCAGAATCCCGACGTCACGCAGGACGAGCGGCAACAGATGCTGAATAATCTCACCGTCATGGTGCTAGCCAACAACAGGCGCGTGGACGTCACGCTAAGCACTACCGGACAACAATCCACGCGTCGCTACCCGTTTAACGCCAGGGATTTCTTGGCGCTGATCAGCACCAAGGGCGGAGACGCAAAGTCACAGGCACGGCCGCCCAGAAAGAAACCCCGCTAGTAGCTCCAACCCAACCGACAGTTCCATAGAGGACAAACAAGCCGCGAGCACTTGGGATTCATCAAGTGCTCGCGGCCGCCACGTAAACACAGCGCAAGATCTGTGTTGGCGAACGCCGGCTAATTGCGCTTCTCCAATGTGGGTCACGCCGATTTTTCAAAGAAGCCGTCAATCTGGTGGAAGTGAGAAAGCAGAAGCCTGCAGGCACAGATACAAAAGCAGATCGGGAGGCATTCCCCTGGATCCGGCCGCACGGAGCTAAGCCAATCCCAGGCCGAGGAAAGCGAAACCTGAAAACACGCTAAGAGATGCGCCTCCGGACAAAAACTTCTAAATCTCGCAGGCAGGTTTTTGAAACGGCGAGGAGGTGAAAAGAACTCGGCCCAGCCCTGCTTTCCGGTCCCCGCCATCTCCTCAAGCCGCTTGTTCTAAGATCGTAGGAGTGCCGGGTGAAGAAGTCTGTTCCGTATTGTACACATTCACAATTTGGCCTCGCACGCTGGAGGAAGCTGGACGGAAACGACGCTTTCCGCGGGATGGCCCGCAGGCTGGTCATCGCAAACTCTTCGGCAGGCAACGTTATCTCGCACAAGCCGGTGTCCGTGTTGGCGAACCGATGGCAAGATACGAACTCACCGATGAACCACAACGGCCGGTTCGGGAATCCCGCTCATGAGCAACTTGGCGAATTGTTGGGGTAGCACCGGCCGGCTGAAATAGTATCCTTGCGCTTCGTCGCATTGGCGAGCCTGAAGAAATGCCAGCTCATCCCGCGTTTCCACTCCCTCGGCAACGACACGCAGCTTCAGGCTCCGGCCCATGCTGATCACGGCCGTCACGATAGTCGTATCGTCGGGCGTGGAAGAGATTTGGCGGACAAATGACTGGTCGATCTTCAAGGCATCGATCGGAAACTTGGTCAGATAGCTCAAGCTGGAGTAACCGGTGCCGAAGTCGTCCACAGCGATCTGCACGCCTCTTGCTCTGAGGGTTTTCAGGACGGACGCAGCGGACTCGGCACGCTTCATGAGAACGCTTTCCGTCAGCTCCAGCTCCAGCGATTGCGGATCCAGGCCGGTCTCGCTGAGGGCGGCGAATACACTGTCCAGAAAATTGTCGTCGCGGAACTCCATCGATGAGATATTTACCGCCATACTCGTCACGGGCAGACCGGCGTCCACCCAGGCCCGGGCTTGCTTGCACGCTTCACGCAGAACCCACTGGCCGATCGGAAGAATCAGACCGCAGTCCTCGGCAACGGGGATAAATTGCGCCGGAGAGACGGGGCCCCTCACGGGATGCGTCCAGCGGATCAGGGCTTCCGCGCCGGAAATCTTGCCGGTCCTCAGGTCGATCTTCGGCTGGTAGTGCAACGCGAATTCCTGCCGTTCCAAGGCGCGCCGCAGATTCTCTTCAATGGACTGCCGCTCGACGGCCCGCACGTTCATGGCCGGCTTGAAAAACTGATAGCTCTGACGGCCATTTTCCTTTGCCTGGTACATCGCGGTGTCCGCATTCTTGATGAGCGTCTCGGCATCTTTGCCGTCATCGGGGAAAACGCTTACGCCAATACTGGTGGTGACATGCAGATCGTGCTGATCGATAGTGTGGGCCTCCGCAACTGCCTGCAGCAATCGCAGAGCGGATATAGCGGCGTCTTCGGATTGTTCCATTTCAGAAAGCAGCACCACAAACTCGTCGCCTCCCTGGCGACTCACGGTGTCCGAGCCGCGCACGCAATTCACCAGACGTTTTGCGATGGATTGAAGAAGTTTGTCGCCGATGGGATGACCGAGCGAATCGTTGATGTGTTTGAAGCCATCCAGATCCAAGAAGAGCACCGCGACTTTTTTGTTGTGCCGCGGAGCCGCGGCGATGGCCTGGTTCACTCGGTCGTTCAGGAGCATGCGATTGGGCAAGCCCGTGAGAAAATCGTGTTCGGCGGAATGCATCATCTGCACCGCCATCGCCCGGGCCGCACTGACATCGCGGAAAACGATCACCGCTCCGGTCGCCTCGCCTTCCCGGTTGTGGATGAGGGCCACGGAGTCTTCAATGGGGATCTCAAAACCGTCACGGCGGATGAGGATGCAGTTCGCCGGCACGTGCATGGTGCGGCCCTGCCCCACGACCCGCTGCATGGGATTCGGGGTGGTTTCGCGGCTTAGGGCGTCGAGGATTTTGAATACTTCGGCCATCGGCCGGCCGGTCGCTTCTTTCCACGCCCAGCCGGTCATTTTTTCCGCGACGAGATTGAGAAAGGTAATATTTCCCGCAATGTCGGTACAAACGACGGCGTCCCCAATGCAGTTGAGGGTGACCTGGGCGCGTTCCTTTTCGTCAAAGAACGCTTCCTCCAGAGTCTTGCGCTCGATGGCGTAGCGCAAGGCCCGAATCAAACCACGCCCATCGATTTGGCCCTTGATGAGATAGTCTTGCGCGCCTTCTTGAAAGGCTTGCGTGGCCATGGACTCGTCGTCTGAACTCGTCAGCACCACCAGGGGGACGCGGGGCGCGGCGGCGTGGGCTCGCCGCACCGCTCCGAGCCCGTGCACATCGGGCAGCCCCAGATCGAGAAGGATAATGTCGAAGGCGGTCTGCCCAAGATGCACCTCGGCTTCACCCATGCACTCCACGTGCGTCAAATCGATGCCGTGCAAGCCTTGCTCGTTAAACATCTCCCGAAGCAAACGGGCGTCGCCGGGGTTATCCTCCACGAGGAGAAGGACTTTGATCGATTTCTTCGTCATTCGATCTTCCCCTGGTTCGGCAGCTTGACGCCTGTCAGCCAGAAGTCATTAATGCTCTTCACCAGAGCCTCGAACTCGTTCAGTTGCACGGGCTTGCTGAGGTAACAGTTGGCCCGCAGCTGATAACTTTTCACAATGTCCACTTCCGCCACGGAAGTGGTCAGAATAACGATGGGAATCGTCTTCAGGCTCTCGTCTTCCTTGATATGCGCCAAAACTTCGCGGCCATCCATTTTGGGGAGATTCAAGTCCAGAAGGATAATGTCCGGGCGCGGAGCATTGGCGTGTATCCCCTCGTTTTTCAGAAAGGCCATGGCCTCTACGCCGTCCACGGCCACGTGCAAATGGATGGACTTGTTGGCATCGTCGAAGGCTTCCCGCGTCAACCGCACATCTCCAGGACTGTCTTCGACGAGAAGAACTTCTATGGGCATGCCTCTTCCTCCTGCGCGATTCATGATTTCCGTTCGCCTCCTGCGAGGGCGAACTGAAACGTGGAACCATTCCCTGGCTCCGACTCGACCGAGATGCTGCCGCCATGCCGCTCAACAATTTTCTTGCAAATGGCTAAACCGATGCCGGTTCCGGCGAACTCTTCGCGTTTATGCAGGCGCTGGAACATGCCAAAGATCTTTTCGAAGTACTGGGGGTCGATCCCGAGTCCGTTGTCCTTGACCGAAAATACCCATTTATTTGGCCCATTCCTGGCCGCGGAGATGTGTACTTTGGGAATTCCGGGACGCTGATACTTGATGGCATTGCCGACGAGGTTTTGAAATAACTGAACCAGTTGCATTTCATCCGCTAGAACCGCCGGCAGAGGATCGTGGGTCACACGAGCGCCGCTGTCTTCAATGGCGCCCCGCAAATTGATAAGCGCCTGTTGCAAGGCGTCTTCGCTGGAGACATCGAGCATGTCTTGTCCTTTTGTCCCCACGCGCGAATAGGTGAGCAAATCCTGAATGAGGCGTTGCATGCGGCTGGCCCCGTCCACAGCAAAAGCAATAAACTCATCGGCGTCGGCGTCCAGCTTTCCCTTGTACCGTCTGGAGAGAAGCTGCGTGTAACTGGCCACCATGCGCAACGGCTCCTGCAGATCGTGGGAGGCAATGTAGGCAAATTGCCCCAATTCCTCATTCGAACGGTTTAATTCCTCTACCTTGTCCAGAAGATTCGCTTCGGCCTTTTTGCGCATGGTGATGTCGCGGATCGCCGCGGTCACCAGGATGCCCTCGGCGCTTTCCAGCGGGCTCAGCATCAGTTCGATCGGAAAATTGCTGCCGTTCTTGCGACGTGCTGTGAGTTCAATTCCGGTGCCGATCTGCTGAGCTAGCGCGTCTTCCGCGGAGCGCAGGGCGTCCGCCACGAGGCGTTCCGCGAAACCTTCGGGAATGATGTTTTTCACCTTCTGCCCGACCAGCTCGTCGCGGCTGTATCCGAACTGTTTCTCGGCCTGCACATTCAGCAGGACGATTTCTCCGCCAGGATTCACCACCACCATGGCATCGGGCGCCGCCTCCAGCAGCCCCCGGTATCTCCCCTCCATCCTCGCCAGGTGATTCTCCGCATCCCTGCGCACGCTGATGTCGCGAATCGCCGCGGTCACCAGAATCCCCTCCGCGCTCTCCAGAGGGCTGAGCATGATCTCGATTGGAAAATCGCTCCCATTCTTCCGCCGCCCGGTGAGCTCAATTCCTGTTCCAATCTGCTGCGCTAATGCATCGGCGGAAGTTCGCAGGGCGTCGGCGATCAGCCGCTCCGCGAAGCCCTCCGGAATAATGTTCTTCACCTTCTGCCCGACCAGCTCATCGCGGCGGTAGCCAAATTGTTTCTCCGCTTGCACGTTTAAGAGGACGATTTCTCCGCCGGGATTTACGACCACCATGGCGTCCGGCGCGGCCTCCAGTAGCCCGCGATACCGGCCCTCCATCCTCGCCAGGTGATTTTCCGCGTCCCTGCGCACGCTGATGTCGCGAATGGCCGCCGTTACCAGGATGCCCTCGGCGCTTTCCAGCGGGCTCAACATCAGTTCAATCGGGAACTGGGTCCCGTCCTTCCGCCGTCCAATCAGCTCAATCCCTGTTCCTATCTGCTGCGCCAGTGCTTCCGCTGCAGTGCGCGTGCCGTCCGAGATCAGACGTTCTGCAAAACCCTCCGGAATGAGATTTTTCACCTTCTGCCCCACGAGTTCATCGCGGCTGTATCCAAACTCCTTCTCCGCTCGAACATTCAGCAGTACGATCTCGCCGGCTTGATTCACAACGACCATGGCATCCGGGGCCGCTTCCAGCAGCCCGCGGTAGCGGCCCTCCATCTGCGCCAGGTGCTTTTCCGCATCCTTGCGCACGCTGATGTCACGAATCGCCGCCGTCACCAGGGTTCCCTCGGCGCTTTCGAGCGGGCTCAGCATGATCTCGATGGGAAAACTGCTTCCGTTCTTTCGCCGACCAATGAGCTCAATCCCCGTTCCGATCTGCTGCGCCAAAGCATCGGCCGCGCTGCGCGTGCTGTCGGAGATCAGCCGTTCCGCAAATCCTTCGGGAATGATGTTTTTCACTATTTGCCCGACCAGTTCATCGCGCCGGTAGCCGAACTGCTTTTCCGCCTGCACATTCAGCAGCACGATTTCTCCGGCCTGGTTGACGACGACCATGGCGTCCGGAGCGGCCTCGAGGAGCCCGCGATAGCGGCCCTCCATCTGCGCCAGATGTTTTTCAGCAGCTTTGCGCACGCTGATGTCACGAACCGCCGCTGTCACCAGCGTCCCCTCGGCGCTTTCGAGCGGGCTCAGCATGATCTCGATGGGAAATTCGGTGCCGTTTTTCCGTCGCGCAAGGAGCTCGATTCCGGTGCCGATTTGCTGCGCCAGTGCTTCCGCGGCCGTTCGAGTTCCATCCGCGATCAGCCGTTCCGCAAAACCTTTGGGGATGATGTTCTTGACCTTTACCCCGAGGAGTTCATCCCGGCTGTATCCGAACTGTTTCTCCGCTTGCAGATTCAGCAAAACAATCTCCCCGCCCTCGTTTACTACCACCATGGCATCCGGCGCCGCTTCGAGCAGCCCTCGATACTTTGCCCCGGAGTCCTTGCTCTCGCTAATATCGGTGCTCGTGCCGAACCAGCGTAGAATCTTCCCGTCTGGATCGCGGATGGGAACGGCCCTCGACAGGAACAGCCGATATTTGCCATCTTTGCCGCGGAGGGGAAACGTGTCGTCCCACACCTGACCGGTCTGGAAACATCGGGTGATCTTTTCAACAACGCGCTTTACGTGGTTTGGGTCGTGCACTTTTTGCCAGCCCCAGCCCGCCACCTCATCAAGCGTTGTACCTGTATAATCAAACCATCGGTCGTTGTACCAAAAGATGTAGCCCTTCTCGTCGGCCATCCAAGCCAATTGGGGAATGTTATTAGCCAGGGTGCGAAACCGCCCTTCCCCTTCGCGCAGAGCTTCCTCCGCAAGGGCGCGTGCGGAGTTGTCACGCTGGACGCTCCATCCAGCGACGGCGGCAATCAACAATCCGAGGACGGTCCCGAGGATCAGAACGGTCTTGGTTTGGGTTAAGCGGCGCGTTGCGATTTCCCCGCGCAGTGCCAACAAGCGCAACTCTTCGTCCTGCATCTGGCCAACCAGCCCTTGAAAGTCATCCATGAGCTGCTTGCTGGGTCTCTTTTGAATGGCATCCGTGGCGGCCACCAAACCATTTGTCCGCCGCAAGTCCAGGGCCTGCTCAGCGAGTTGGAGGCTCCGAGCGGCAATTATCGCGAGCGTATCAAGCTTGAGTTGTTGGCCAGCATTGTCCGCTGTCAAGTTCCGCAAGGTGATCTGGTCCTTCTTCGCCTTTGCTTTACCGGCGCGGTAAAGATCGAGAAAGGAGTCGTCGCCCGTTAGCACGTACCCGCGAGTGTTCGACTCTACTGTTTGCATCGCAGCAAGCAAGTCCTGGAGTTTCTCTAGAACCTGGTCGGTGTGGCGCACCCACAGGTCACTTTCCGTGGACACGGCCAAGCTGCGATAAGAGACCGCACCCACGACGAACAAAGCCAAAACGGCGGACCCGATCGCAAATTGCAACTTGCGATTCACCAGAGACTTCGTCTCCATTGCACACCTGACTCGAAGGGGGCTATTTCGGACTCGGTCCCGAGGGCTGAAAGAGGGCAGCCTGTCGCCGCGTGCCGTTTTACTCGAAGGGAATTTAAGTTTATATCGGCCCTGCGCCCGGTGAAAAAAGGCTTACCGCAAGGTGTCCAACGGGCCACGGGCTTCTCCTCCACTCACCTCACAGGCGCAACCAGCCGAACTGTGGATTCCTGCGGCAAGGTGTAACCGTTCGCTTCCGATGTCACGAGGGTTCGCGCCAATGCGGCGGAGTCCAGCGGTCTAGAGAAAAGATAGCCCTGGGCAAATTCGCAACCAAGCGACTTCAGCCGGGTCATCTGTTCGGAGGTCTCCACACCTTCTGCTACGACCTTCATGCGCAGGTTTCTTCCAAGGCTCAAAATGGTCTTTATGATTTCCTCGCTTTCGCTGTTGTTGAGCATGTCCGTTACGAAGGATCGGTCGATTTTCAAAATATCCAGGGCAAAGCGGCGCAAGTAACTTAAAGACGAGTATCCGGTTCCGAAGTCATCAATGCACAGACAAACGCCCAGTTTCCTGAGGTCACTCAGAATTCGCGTAGTGCCCAGCTCATCCCGCATCGTCACGCTTTCGGTAAGCTCCAGGCGCAGGTTTTCAGGGGCCAGGCCAGTCTCGGACAGGGTCTGGCCGATTTGGCTCACTAAGTCGGCCTGCGCGAACTGCTTCGCAGAGATATTCACGGCAATCGTGAAGGGAGGAAAGCACGGAAATTGCAGATTCCAGGCACAGATCTGTCGGCAGGCTTCCTGCAAAATCCAATTCCCAATCCAGAGGATCAGGCCGGTGTCTTCAGCAGCCGAGATGAACCCTCCCGGCATCAGCAAACCAAACTCCGGCCGCTGCCAGCGCACCAAGGCCTCAAAACCGGTGATGCGAAAATCGATCAAGGAAACGATCGGCTGGTAATGGACGAGGAATTCGCGGTTTTCCGTCGCCCGTCGAAGATCGGTTTCCAACCGGAAGCGGCCCGCGGCCGTGGCGTGCATGGAGGGATCGCACATTTCGTACCGCGCCTTGCCGAGGGTTTTGGCCCGGGCCATTGCGGTATTGGCATCGCCGAGCATATCTTCCGCCGCGCTATAGCCGGTGCCGCTAAACGCTATCCCGACACTCGCGGTGGTAAATACCGTCTGCCCATCAATATCAAACGGCGCTTGAATGTTTTGTTGGATCCGTTCGGCAACCCGAACTCCTTCACTTGCATTCCGGATGTTATCCAGCAAGATTGTAAACTTGTCGCCTCCCAGCCTTGCCAGTATGCCGCTCCCATCGAGGTGGTCGGCGTTCCCTCCCCCGTTCGCCGAACGCAAAAGTGCGTCATCGCGCCGGATGGAACCGAGGAGCCGCTCCGCAATCTGGACCAGGAGCCCGTCGCCCGCAGAAATGCCCAGGCTGTCGTTCACGACTTTGAAGCGATCCATGTCAACGGACAGCACCGCAAACTTATATTCCGGGTGGAGCATTGCCCAGCTGACGCAAAGCGTTAACCGCTCTAGAAAAAATGCGCGATTTGGCAACCGCGTGAGCGGGTCGTGGAGTGCGTCGTAGGTAAGTTTGTCTTCCAGTTTCATAACGCGCTCACCCGAGCGCAAGCGCGCCATTAGCTCTTCCAGGTCGACGGGCTTGGTTAGATAGTCGTCCGCGCCCGATTCGAGACCTTTGACGACGTCTTCCTTGGAGGTTTTCGAGGTCAACAAGATCATGTAGATGTAAGGAATTTCGGAGTGCCTGCGTATCTCGCGGCAAACTTCGAGGCCGTTCGCCCCCGGCATGAGCCAATCCAAGAGTGCCAGCCGCGGGCCAAGTTTGCCGGTGAGATATTCGATCGCCATGCGACCGTTTTCGACGGCAACGACTTCATAACCAGCCTGCTCCAGTGTTTTTTGCAGGAGTCGTCGCGAAAGTGGCTCATCCTCGGCAATTAGGATTCTCGTTGCCCCGCGTTTGGGCTCCAGCCTCGATCTTAGTTTCATGCCCGGCCTCTTGCGGGCCTGGCGTGGCGCCGGCCACGAAGCGGCGGGCGTAACACAAAGCTCGCTGTCCTCCGGCTTTCCGAGTCGTCCCGCGATTTGCCGCATCTCAGTCCACATAGATCGCCAGGTTCCGGGCCGACCCCAAACTTAGCAGCGATGCCGATTGTCACGCAGGCCGTATCGGTTGACATTTTGGCGTGAACCTTTTGAGTCTTTGGCTTCATCGTCGTCTTGCCGGAGACCCGCTGACACGGCACCGACGCGCGTACGCGAGGGGCTCCAAATTACACAAAAAGTAACTAGCGCGGATTTATCAGTAAGCTGAGGGAGAGGACGCGGCAGCTCGCTGTGCAAACGCTTAGAAGGGGCTTTTAGTGTCACTCCGCGAACAGAACGAGTCAATACATTTAACCATGGGCGGCGCGAACCGGCTACTCAGGCTCGCTGGGTCAACACCGCATTCTCTCGCGAAACGCGCTAGGAGGAGCGGACTGATCTGGTTTGCACCGTTAAGGTAAAGGATCTGTTTTTTAGCGAAGAGTAGCCGTGGCAGGAAGTAGTGGGAGAGCCGAGGCATTTCGGGACAGCCATAAAAAGACGGTCAAAGAGCGGTCGGATAAGACCCAGGGGCAGCTTCTTGAACACGCCCTGAGTGAAATATGGCTTCGCCGTCGATGAAGAGCAGCACGAAAAAGAGGTTCGGGCGCGGTAGCCAAAGCTGAACGCTAATTGATCGGTTTTTCCCGTAGTATGGAGGGAGGACGGAGACTGATTTGCGCGTTCCATTCACCCATGCTTGAGCCTCCGGTCGCGGGTGAGCTTGTTCCACCGCTTCGCGCTTCGCCCCAACAATTTCGTGGTGCTGCCAGCAGCCTTCAATTGCTCGAAGCTCCACTCCAAGAGAATCGCGGCCAGATTTCCGAGCGAGCGTTTCTGTTGCTCGGCAAACGCAATCATTTCTGCCCGCAGTTCGCCCCGCATTCGGAGCGTGGCCGCAATCTTCCATTCACCCATTAGAGGTTCGGCCTTTGGTAGTACTGCTTGAGAATTACGTCGTCACCCGTGGACATATCCGAGAAATCCACGGTGTCCAAGACGACGCACGGACTGTAGGTGACGGAGAAGCACTTCCTATCTGTGAACCTAACGGTGAAAAAGAGAATGCCCTCCTCTATCCAGTGCGAAATCCAGTCCACTCTCTTGCCGTGAACCTCGCGGTATCGTTTCCGAAGTTTTTGGTTCTTCTTCTTGATTCGCCTGTCCAGCCGCCTGTGTTCTGCCAGGCTGATCGGCCTTATCGGAATACCGTCCACCATTACGGCCTTGGTTTTTTTCTTCTTAGGCATGCGCGTCCTCCCGCGCTGTGCTCTCGGCACCCGAAGCGGGTATCGGCGAACCAGTTAGTTTTTGGCCGGAGTGGACTCCTTCGGTTTTTTTAGGCGTTTTCTTCGGGCGCTTGCTCCGGGGGAGAAACTGCACCAACGGCGGTTTCCCTTCCAGCTTGCGCGCACGTTCGACGCCGCGCATCAATTGACAGATTTCGTTGTTGGTTAGGGGTTCGTCGGAGAGCCAGACGTTGAATTCTTCCTCAAAGCGGGACTCATCGTCTTCTTCTAGCTTGCGCATTTCGAGCATGAATTGCAGGTTGATGATGGAACGACGTCAAATCACGCAGGCCCTCCGAGGCACTGGTATAGACGAGGTCCCACAACCCCACAACTCGGTCTATTGACATCGAGCCTTACAATCAGTATGATAATCGTATGCTGAAACGTCATACAAAACGTAAGAGAATACCGAGAACCGTCCGCCCAGAGCGCAAGGAACGAGTGACGATCACTCTTTCGAGACATTCTGCGGAATACGTGAGGACGATCAGCGCCAAAGAGCGCTCTCACGTGAGCACTGTCATGGAGCGGATGATTGAAGCCACGCGCCGTGCTCAAGAGCTAAAGCAATTGAACGCCGACATTTCCGCTTTTTACGACGCGCTGCCCGACGCCGCCGTTCTGGAGGATGCAACCTGGGGGAAGGTCGGTGCCACGGGGCTTGCCGCACTCGTCGAGTCCGAGGCGCAGACGGACATTTACGAGGCCGCGCCAAAGGCTGGCGGTCGATAGATGGCATCCGCCGGAACACCAGTTCTTCCTAGACCAGGCCAGGGCGAAATTTGGGTTATTAAACTGCCCACCGAGCCCCCGGATAAGGGCTTGCGGTACGTTATCGTTGTTTCTTCAAACGCGCAAAACCATCACCCACGTGCTTCTACCGTTGTCGTCGTTCCAATCGGAACGACGCTCCATCAGAACTCGTGTTTACAACTGACACCCGGACAAACCGGATTGTCCGAGACGTCCGAAGTTTGGGGGAATGGCATTACAACCGTTGCCAAGAAAGATCTCAGGCTGCCGCGAAGCCCTCTTCGAACACTCAGCCGAGCGACCGTGGTCAAAACCCTGAGGTGTGTCGTACGGGCAATGGGCGTGCTTCCTTCGGAGATCGCAGAATGATCATCTCGGGATTCCGTAAAGGCTCATCACTATAGTTCACCGCAGGACACGGGTGCTCGAACCCGCAGACAGCCTTAGCTGGAAACTAGATGGAAACTGAAACTCCTGATCGCCCTATGCACCTCCTTGGGCAACTTCCTGACATTCATCAGATATATCTGTCTTTCATGCACTCGTCACCTTCCAGCGTTGCAAATACCGGTCGAGGCTCTTTCGAATACTCGAGTCCGACACTAGTAAGAGGCCCCAAAAATGGAAAAGCTCAATAAGAATGTTTCCTTCCGATCCGCCAGAAACTGTACGGGGCATCTGCATGGTAGAAAGTTCACCGAGTCTCCCCTACTTACTAGGGAACCTCCAGCTAGGAAAAAGTAAGAAAAAACTTTCATCCGTCGACGGAATCCGCAGGCGAATACAGAAATCCCACCCACAGCCCCAGGTACTTATGTAAGGAACATTGAGGAGGGAAAAAGTCAGAAAAAATCTTGCTACTAGTACATTTTTCTTGGAATCGTCCGACAGAGGGACAGATCAATTCTAGTCGACAATTCATAACTGCAAGTTCTTAGCTACGGTGGGCATCGATGACGAAGCCATTTCGTGCACATTATTGAGGTGAAGGTACGGCCGTGTGGTCCAGGCGCGCGATGGTCTGAGCGCACTTTTCCCTATTCTGAACGCCTTCTACGAGGGCGCGGTCTTCGTCGTAACCCTGTTTGTCCTGGGCTTTTCTTTGCAGATAGTAAGGCAACCCTCTCCGAAACCAATTCGCTGCCTCGCGGCAATCCTCAAGTTCCGTGGAAGGAAGGTGCGACTTGAACGCCATGTTTGCGTACAAATCGGCGATAGCGACCTGCGTGTCGGCGAGTTCGACTCGATGAGACTCATTGGTGGGATCTGCTTGTGAAAGGGTTTCAATCAAAGCGAGCGCCCTTTTGTAACTGTCTAGGGCTCCTTGGGTATCCGCCTTCTCCTCAAGAATCCCGCCAATCTTTAGATAAGTCGTGGACAAACCATTGCGCGCCCTGGTGTCATGCGGGTCAGCAGCCACGAGTGCGGCGCGGATGGCGAGCGCTTTGCGGTAGTAGCTGAGGGCCCCGTCGAGATCGCCCTGTCTTCTCAGGATGAATCCAGTGTCGCCGTAAGCGAAGGTGATGTTGAAGCGTGTCCGCACGTTTTCAGGATGCCGCGCCAATAGTGTTTCATCAATCGCAAGAGCGGCTTGCTCGTGTTCGAGGGCCACCGGCAATTGATTCTGCACGATCAATACACTGGCAACTCGTTTGTGCGAGAAAGAGAGTTGCGTTTGATACTGTTCATTTCGTGGATCCGCTTTGGCAATCCGTTGATAAATGGCGAGGGCCTTCTGGTGATAGGTCAATCCCTGAGCGAAATCGTTCTTATCGTTGAAGTGGAACCCAATTCCCGAGTATGCCTCACCGAGGTCAGACTCAACCACTAGATCTTCCGGGTTGGAGGCAACCAATTCCTCCAGGCTCCGCACTGCCTCATCCAAAGATCGTTTACTGCCGTTCTGATCACCTAGGCTCGCCTGGATATAGGACAAATTCGTTTTCGATTCAGCTATTTCCCGTCGAATGCCCCGATTCGAAGGATTCAGCGAAAGGGCGGCTTCCAGCAGCTCAACAGCTTTGTGGGTGTTCTGGAGCGCTTTCGGAGTGTCGCCGAGATTGGCGTCCCGAGGATGACCCTGAACACTCGCAAGTCTTCCGTAGGCCGCTGCCAACTCTCGCAGCAGCGCCGGGTCCGATTGGGATTCCTGCGCCAGCCCATCCAGGTACTCCTGCGCGCGCTGAATGATCAGTTTTCTTGCTGCCGTGGCCCCAGGCAGTTCCTGGATCGAATCGTGGACTTCGAACATAAGCGAATTGGCCAACTTGCGTACGTCATTGAAGCGGCGTTCGGCGCGAGCACGTTCGGCACGGGCGATGCGCGCCTGGCGAAGGGTGACGCCGGTGGAGGACAACAGCGCGAGCGTTACCAGTACGGCCGCAGCAACACCGACTTTGTGGCGGATGATAAATTTCGACGCCCGATAGCCGAACGTATCTTGGCGCGCGATGACAGGCAGATGTTCGAGATGGCGCCGATATCGCGGTGAATGATTAGGTGTTGGTGGGCATACTGCAAGGCGGCACAAATTTGAAGAAAGAGCTTCAGCCGTTCGGTCGTGGCGAGTTTGCGCACCTCACAATACTCGTCAAGGCGCTGGCCTTCCACGAGCTCCATCACGAAATAAGGAACACCGTCGGTCGTGGCGCCGCCGTCCAGGATCTGCGCGATGTTCGGGTGATTGAGACTCGCTAGAATCTGGCGCTCGTTCTTGAACCGGCCGGTTGTAAACTCTGCGCCCAATTCCGAGCGCACGATTTTTAGTGCGACTTGCTGTTTGTATTGACCGTCGGCGCGAACCGCCCGATACACCGCGCCCATCCCGCCGACCGCGATTTCTTCGAGGATTTCGTATGCGCCGACCCGCTTGCCCCGCGGCAAGCGGAATTGAGTTTCTTCATCCGGTTTCAGAGTAGGCGCGGAAGTAGGATTCAACACGTCCGTCCCTGCTTGTTCATGGGAAGCAATCAGCGATTCGACTTCGTTGCGCAAAGACGGGTTCGCGCACGCGCTGTCGAGAAATTCTGGCCGTCTGGCTGCATCCAGTTCCAGAGCGGATTCCAGGATTGGCCTGATTTTCTGCCATCGTTCCGGTGTCATGTGATGGCAACTCCATGGCTCAACTCGCGCAGCAGCCAAGCGCGCGCCGAGGCCCAAGAGCGCTTCACCGTAGCTGGAGAGATTCCAAGGAACTCCGAAGTGTCTTCAATCGAAAGTCCCCCGAAGTAGCGCAGCTCGATGATCTGGCTCTGTTGCGCATCGAGCTCAGCAAGCCGGTCGAGAGCTTGGTCGAGAGCTAGCAGGTCGATGTCGCGCTGTGGCGAGGCGATGCTCTCGTCCAGAGTCAATCGCGTTAAGCCGGCTCCGCGCTTGGACGCACGCCGGTTTCGCTCATAGTCCACGAGAATCCAGCGCATCAATTGAGCGGCGATACCCAGGAAGTGGGCGCGGTTTTGCACTTGGGGAGATTTTTCTCCGGCCAGCCTCAGGTAAGCCTCATGGACGAGCGCAGTGGTTTGCAGGGTGTGATTGGACCGTTGTTGGCGAAGGCTAGCGCGCGCAAGGCGGCGCAACTCGTTGTAGACAAGAGGCAAAATCGCCTCCAGCGCCTTACGGTCTCCATTCCCCCAGTGGAGGAGCAGTTCGCTGACTTCCCTGGAAGGGTTTGGACCCACGTTGGGGCCACTGGGCATAGTCACCACCGTGGGGACGATGCGGGGAGCATAGTCAAAAGCCGATGAAACTTCAACGCTTTGTATTCAATACGTTGAAAATACTTGGGTTGAAGGATGCGCCTAGAGATCTGCGCCAGCCTGCCGGGAATTTTTCGATCGCGTGAGCCAGTCTGTCTGGTTTTTCCGATTAATAGGGTAGCGGGAGTTTCCGCTGAGGGCTGCGCGCCGAGAGGCGTGCTGGTGGTGCCGCCAGATGCAAGTCGAAGGAAAAGGAGCGAATCATGAAAAACAGTGAATGGAGCAAGTTGGTTAGCGTCGCGGGCAGGATTCTGCTGGCGTTCTTGTTCGTATTCTCACAAAGCGCGCGGGCGGGTGAGGATCCGAAAGCCAAGGACAACCCGAAGCCATTGCAGCAAGCGGCGGTTCAGCAATCGGGCGAAAAACAGTCGTCTCCAGCGATGACAGAGAAGATGAAAACGGAAGAGCGCCAAGCCGAAACTCTTGTGGAAAAAAGGCCCACAGGCAATGACTCTCATGAAGGCATCAAGGTCCACGGCCACTGGACCATCGAGGTGCACAACCCTGACGGCACTCTGGTTACGCGACGGGTTTTCGAGAATGCTTATACGCCCTCTAGCTTCTTAGCAAGCCTTTTGGCTCGTCAGGCTTCCGTCGGTTTTTGGAGCGTGGGGTTGAATGGCACTAATTCTGTTCCGGCGCCGTGTTTGAGTGCCGGTCAACCAAGTGCATGCTCCATCTTCGAAGCCGGAGCTTCCGCTGCTGGGCTGAACCCGAGCTCTAACATTTTCACGACTCTAACTGTAAACGCTAATGCTAACACTCTCGTTCTTGCGGGGACCGCGACGGTTGGGCAGACAGGGGCAATAAACTTGGTCTACACGACCCCGACCACTTGCCCCAATTCCACCGCACCTTCGGCTCCGTGCCTCGGCCAGGCTCAGGGTTTCACCCTGACCGGCATCGCGCCCATAAATGTGTCGCTGGGCCAGTTAGTGTCAGTGACCGTGATCATTAGCTTCTCGTAGCGAAAGGTCGTTAACCAACTTTTGTACGGGAGGCTTGGCATGAAACGCAATGGCGTGGTCGCATTGATCGCCCTGCTGGTGGCTGGCTTTATCTGCCAACCCGCCGCAGCGCAGAGCGTGCCTACTGCGAAGAGCAGCATCGTCGAACCAACTCAAAAATCACGAGTAGCCGAGAATTACGGCCGGCTACCTTTGAGTTTTGAGAGCAATCATGGGCAGACCGACCTGCGGGTAAAGTTCATTTCCCGCGGCGCCGGCCAGACGCTGTTCTTGACGTCGAACGAAGCGGTCTTGGCGTTGAGCAAGCCAATCGATCAGAAACCAGACTCGCCAGGTTTTCCAAACCTTTCCATCTCGCACTCGTTGCGAACAACTTTGTTGCGGATGAGACTCCTCGGCGCCAACCCCCTCTCAGAAGTGACCGGACTGGAGGCTTTGCCTGGGACGAGCAACTACTTCATCGGGAACGATCCCGCGCGGTGGCGCACGAACGTTCCCACCTACGGCAAAGTCCGCTACAGCCAAATTTATCCCGGCATTGACCTCGTCTATTACGGCAATCAGCGCCAACTGGAATATGACTTCGTCGTTGCCCCGGGTGGGGACCCCGCGCAAATTCGATTGGCGATTCGAGGCGCTAGCAAACTCTCTATCGACGCGGACGGGAGCGCGGTAGTGCGGTGGAAAGACGGGGACGTTCGATTGCTGAAACCCCGGCTCTACCAGGAAGTGCGAGGAGAAAAGATAGAAATCGCCGGCGGATATGCGCTCCAAGGAAACGAACTGCTATTTGTCGTCGCGCCCTATGATCATAGTCAAAAACTGGTGATCGACCCGGTGCTCGTCTATTCCACCTATCTCGGCGGTATCAATAGCGACGGCGCCTCGGGCGTCGCGGTGGACTCAGCGGGAAATGCTTATGTAGTTGGCACAACAAGTTACACAGGCTTTCCGGTGACGAGTGGAGTAGTTCAACCAACCAACCAAGGAACCACGAATGCTTTTGTTGCAAAGCTAAATGCCGCGGGCACCGCATTGTTGTATTCGACATACCTCGGCGGCAACGGCCAAGATACTGGGTATGCAATCTCTGTGGACTCCTCCGGCAGCGCTTATGTAACCGGCGCCACTTTCGCGTCGAACTTCCCGATTACGAGCGGGGCCTTCCAAACGACAACAAAGCCCGTCGCCACGCCCGGCTCCACTGTCTTCGTCACGAAATTAAGTCCCGATGGAAGTTCCCTCGCGTACTCCACCTACCTGGGAGGAAGTGCGAACGATACAGGTTTCGCGATCGCCGTGGACGCTTCAGGCAGCGCGTACGTGGCTGGCGAGACGCAGTCCGGCAATTTCCCCGTTCGCGGCACTTCCCCGAAGGTAGTCGGGGGACCGATTTCTTGCGACTCAATGAATTCTGGTGGTAGTTATGACGGCTTTATAACGAAGTTCAGCCCGGGCGGAGACACTGTCGCTTATTCGTTGTATCTGGGGGGGAGCGGAACGGATGTGGCGACCGGAGTTGCGGTGGACTCCTCAGGCAATGCCTATGTGGCTGGATACACTACATCAAAAGACTTTCTAGTTTTTAATACCTGTCCAGGACCGGGCCCTGGGCCAACTTCGCTGCAGCCGGCAAACGCCGGTGCCGACAATGGATTCATTGTGAAGGTGAGTCCCGATGGGTTAGCTTTCCTCGGCGCTACATATCTTGGGGGAAGCGGACAGGACGCAATTACTTCCATCGCCGTAGATAGCTCTGGCTTCGTTTACTTGGCCGGCGAAGGTAATTCCGGTGGCGCGGGCGGCTTGGACGCGATTGGAGCCAAGCTAAATGGTTCTCTCGATACATCTTCAAAAGTGTATTTCAACTATATCGGTGGCAGCGGCTTCGACCGAGCCACGGGTGTAGCCGTAGACTCCGCCGGAAACGAGTATCTAGTTGGTCAGACCGCCTCCACAAACTTCCCGCAGGTTTCGCCAATTCAGCCTGCGTTTGGCGGTGGCACCTACGATGCTTTCGTAACTGAATTGAGCCCCTCCGGCAGTATCGTCTATTCGACCTACCTTGGCGGTAGCGGTGATGAATCGACCTCCATTGGAGGCGGCCCCATCGCCGTAGATGCCTCAGGAAACGTTTATGTGGTTGGAAGTACGACATCCACCAATTTTCCGGGAGTGAGTTCAAGTTCCATTCAACCAGCGAATGGCGGAGGTAGCGACGCATTCATAGTGAAGCTAGGTCCCTCAGCCGCACCAACAGTGACAGCCCTGGTCGCCTCCGTTAATCCATCCGTGTTCGGGCAACAAGTGAGCTTCACGGTCACCGTGAGTCCGAGTTCTTCTTCCTCATTAACGCCATCAGGAAACGTGACGATCAGCGACGGCTCAATCACCTTGGGTACGATGGCCCTCACGTCCGCAAGCGCTATCTTCAACACCTTGACCCTCGCTCCAGGCAACCATTCCATCACTGCATCCTATGGCGGCGATTCTAATTTTTCGGCGAGTACTTCCACACCGCTACCGCAAGTCGTGAATCAAGGGACAACAACAACGTCCGCAAGTGCTTCACCGAACTCCGGCATCGTCGGTCAAGCCGTCACGCTTACCGCCACTGTCAGCCCGGTTGCGCCGGCTGCGGGCACGCCGACCGGCACAGTCACGTTTCTCGATGGAGCGACAAGCCTTGGCACCGGAACACTGAGCGGAGGACAGGCCACACTCGCCACTTCCTTGCTCGCTTCAGGCACGCACTCCATCACGGTGACTTACGCAGGCGATTCCAATTTCCTGGGAAGCACCTCATCGGCGGCGAGCATCACAATACAGCAAACGACCACGACGACGCTGATCGTTGCGCCCAATCCCGCAAACGCAGGCCAGCTCGTCACGCTTACAGCCACGGTCGCAGGATCATCCGGCGCGCCGACGGGAGAACTTGTGACGTTCCTCGATGGCGCGACGGTGCTGGGAACTGGAACGCTATCGGCCGGGGGGACGGCGACGTTCACTACCCCATCGCTCGCCGCGGGAAATCACAGCCTCAGCGCCTCGTATCCGGGTGACGCCAGTTTCGCACCGAGTACTTCAAGCACTGTTCCTTTGACCGTCGTGCCACCGCCCGTGGTTATTACAGACAACGAATCGATTACAGTGACCGACACAACTTCTTTCCCGGACGTATTTGAAGCCGAAGTGGTCAAGGTGACCGACCAAGTCACCGTCTATGCCTTCTTTCCCATTGCGATAAGTCCAACTCCGCCGATTCTTTCCGCCGTTGCAAACCAGCCCTATTCTGGCGTGACTTTTACCGGGACGAGGGGCTATCAAAATTTGACGCTCTCTGAATTCGGCGTAGTGCCGGGAATGTCATTCGCGATTGCCGGTGCATCCGCCACTCTCTCGGGGACACCGCCACAGGCTGGAACTTTTCCGTTCACAATTACCGCGACGGATTCGATTGGCAACAAGTTCAGCCAGAATTATTCCTTGATGGTGTCCGCTACCTGTCCGGCGATCAGCGTGTCGCCCTCGGGCTCGCTCGGTGTTGTGACGGCGGGCACGGCGTTCTCTCAAACGTTCATCGCCTCGGGCGGCGTAGGGACAACTGCGTGGTCCACGACTAGCACGTTGCCTCTGGCCATCAATTTCGTGGGCGGCGTTCTCTCCGGCATTCCTACTCAGTCCGGCACGTTCGCCGTAACCATCACAGCCACGGACCAGAGTGGATGCCAGGGCAGCTCGAATGTCTCTTTGCTGGTGGTGCCTGCGCCAGCGGTCATCACCGACAATGAAACGATTACGGTGTCGGACAATGTTTCATTCCCTGACGTCTTTGATTCCGAGAGCGTTAAGGTAACCGACCAAGTTTTCATACAGGTGATCTCGCCGACGACGACTTCGATCAGCGCGCCGGGCGTGATCTATGGAACGCCAGCGGCGGTAACGGTTTCGGTTAGCTCAGCGTATGGGACAGTGTCAGGCAATGTGACGCTCAGCGTGGACCGTGGCACGCCAACTACAATGGCGCTGTCGAGTGGCTCGGCGGTTTTCAATGCAGGCATCTTGACCCCTGGCACTCACTCGCTTGCGGCGAGTTTCCCCGCGCAGGGCAATTTCCTGGCTTCTTCAACAACGGGGGCGGTGTTTGTCTCGCAGCCTCCGGCTTTCACCAGCACAAATGCCACGACGTTTACGGTCGGCGCAGCGGGCACGTTCGGTGTTGCGACAGCGGGCGTACCGTTTCCAGCGTTGACCATCTCCTCTGGCACACTCCCCAGCGGGGTCACGTTTACGAATAACCTCAATGGCACAGGCACTCTCGCCGGAGTTCCCGCGCCGGGAACGGGAGCCATCTATCCGCTCACGATTTCGGCCAGCAACGGTGTTGGTGCGCCCGTACTGCAGAGTTTCACCCTTACGGTAGACCAAGCGCCGACGATTACTAGCGGAAGCAGCACAACATTTACAGAGGGCGTGCCAGGGTCGTTTACTTTGACCTCTACCGGTTTTCCCATCTCCGCCTTGAGCGAGAGTCCCACACCACCGGCCGGCTTGAACTTCTTCGACAATGGCGATGGTACGGCGACTCTGTCGGGTACACCAGCAGATGGAACGCAGGGCAGTTATGTAATCACGCTTACTGCAGCCAATGGCGTCGGAACCAACGCCACCCAGAATTTCACCCTGACCATCAATCAGGGCCTAGCGATCACTTCGGGAAGTGGTACGACATTTACGGAGCAGATGCCGGGCTCCTTCCTGGTCACGACGATGGGATTTCCTGTGGCATCGTTGTCCGAGACCGGCCCGCTACCGACCGGTGTCACGTTTACGGATAACCACGACGGCACCGCGAGCCTGGCGGGAACACCCGCCGTGGGCGCCTCGAACATCTATCCGATTACCATCACGGCCAATAACGGTGTGGGTGCGCCCACGACGCAGGCATTTACGCTGACGGTGAACTCGACGGCGGCGATCACCTCCGGGAGCACCACGACATTCACGGTAGGCTCCGCTGGATTCTTCTCCATCACCACGATGGGCACTCCTGCACCGTCTCTGACTTTCACCGGGACGCTGCCAACGGGCGTTTCGTTTGCTGACAATGGTAACGGCACCGCGACGCTCAGCGGAACGCCTGCTGCGGGCGCGGCGAATAGTTATCCACTTGCGATCACCGCGAACAACGGCGTTGGCACGGCCGCGGTGCAGAATTTCACGCTGGTCGTGAACCAAGGTGCAGCCATCCTTTCTGGAAACAGCACCACATTCACCGCCGGCGTTGCAGGCACGTTCACGGTGATGACCAGCGGCTCGCCGACGCCGACTCTTACAGAAACACCTTCGCTACTCCCTACAGGCGTGAAGTTTGTGGATAACGGCAATGGCACCGCGACGCTGTCAGGAACTCCTGCGGCAGGCACGGGTGGCACCTACCCGATAACGATCACCGCCAACAATGGAGTCGACCTCCCGGCAGTACAGACGTTCACGCTGAACATCAATCAGAATCCGGCGATCACCTCTTCCAACATGGTGACCTTCAGTGAGCTGGTGATGGGCTCGTTCACAGTCACATCGGCGGGAAACCCGCTTCCGACGCTCACGGAAGTCGGAAACTTGCCAAACGGTGTGACCTTTACGAACAACGGTGACGGAACGGCCTTCCTCGGTGGCGTTCCCGCGGCTGGCAGCGCGGGTCAGTATGGTTTCACCATCACCGCCGCGAACGGCGTACTGCCGAGTGCCACCCAAACCTTTACTTTGACCGTCACGCCGGACCTGAGCTTCATCAGCTCTAACAGCACGTCCTTTATTATGGGAGTCCTAAGTCAGTTCACCATCAGAACGGCTGGTACACCGCCACCCACTCTGACGTACTCCGGGGTATTACCCGCCGGAGTAACATTTACGGCAGGCGCCAACGGTACAGCAACGTTGGGCGGTAGCGCACAAGCGGGGACGGAGGGCACTTATCCGATAACCTTCACCGCCGTCAACGGAACTGGCGCGAGCGCAACGCAGCCTTTCATTCTAACTATCCAGCCACCGGGGGAATCTGCGCCGGTAATCACCAGCGCGAACCACGCGACCTTCGTGTTGGGGCTGTTAGCGGGTGATGGCGTCAGCAATCCCTACAATTTCTTCAGGGTGACCACCACCGGGTTCCCCGTTCCGGCATTAACGGTGACAGGCCTGCCTGCTTCCAGTTTCAGAGACAATCATGACGGAACCGCGACCATAGCGTTCACGCCCACTGCCACCGGGACGAAGAGGTTTAGGATCACCGCAACCGGCCCCCTGGGGCTGACAGCTGCCCAGAACTTTACTTTAACCACGGTCGTTTTGGGGGCGGCTCCCATGTTTACCAGTGCGAACCAAGTGGGCTTCATGACGGGCGTCCCCAACTCGTTCACCATCGCAGCAGGACCCTATGTGGACCAAATTGTAGTTACTGCAGGAAGCACTTTGCCTGCCGGTCTCATCTTGACGGACAACCATAATGGCACCGCCACGCTGAGCGGCACGCTGGTTGGAGCTGGCCAAACGTTGTCCTTGCAATTTACGGCTAGTAACCCGTCGCTGAATCCGGCAGTACGAACGACGCCCTATACCGCGACCCAGACTTTTTCGCTCGCCGTCCTGCCACGGGGAGACACGGCGCCGGTAATCACCAGCGCGAATCACGCGACTTTCGCCATGGGGCTACTCGCCGGTGATGGTGTCAGCAATCCCTACAATTTCTTCAAGGTGACCACCACAGGTCTGCCCGTTCCCAAGTTAACGGCGAAATATATTGTGAATGGAGTTGCGGCAGGAACTGTTCCCTACTTGCACGATAATGGGGACGGGACCGCCACAATAGCCTTCGCGCCCCCGGGCGCTGGGACACAGACGTTTACGATCACCGCAACCGGCCCTTTGGGATTGACGGCCACGCAGATCTTTACCCTTCAGATAGTCAGTTTGGGGACAGCTCCCAAATTTACCAGCGTGAAGCAAGTTGGCTTTACAGCCGGTGTCCCCAACTCGTTCACTGTGGCTGCGGGGCCCTTCGTGGACCAAATTGCAGTTACTGCAGGGGCTCTGCCAAGCGGTCTCACGTTCACCGACAACCACAACGGCACCGCCACGCTCAGCGGAACTGTGCCAGTTACCGGCAGTTTTGTGGGGAACGACTCGATCACCCTCACGGCCAAAAACCCAAATGTGAATACCGCTGTGCAAGCCGCCTATACCGCGACACAGGCGTTTACTATCAGCGTCCTGCCGCCAGGGTACTTTGCGCCGGTAATCACTAGTCCAGATAATGCGACTTTCTACTACGGCCTGGGGGCCGGTGTTCCCAATGATCCGATCAACTACTTCAAGGTGACCACCACGGGTTTCCCGGCTCCCAAGTTAACGGCGAAACATATTGTGAATGGAGTTGCGGTAGGAACCGTTTTCGGCTTCATAGACAATGGGGACGGAACCGCGAGCATAGCGTTCAAGCCCGGAGCCGTTGGGACGGAGAGGTTTATGATCATCGCAACCGGTCCCTTGGGGCTGACAGCCACGCAGGTTCTTACCCTAAATGTAGTCTATGTGCCGCCCCTCAAGTTTACCAGTGCGAACCAAGTTGGCTTTACAGCAGGTGTCCCGAATTCGTTCACTGTGACTGCGGGGCCCTTTGTATATCAAATTGCAGTTACCGCAGGGGTGCTACCCAGCGGTGTCACCTTAACGGACAACCACAATGGCACTGCCACGCTGAGCGGCATCCCGCTTGTGGGTGGTCAAGAGTGGCCCTTGCAATTCACGGCGACTAACGTCCGGCGCTTTATCGTAATCCAGGCGTTCACCCTCGCCGTCCTGCCATAAGCAGGATTGCGTATCGTCTCCGCGCAGCTTTGCGCGTCATTCTAGCCTGCCGTCGACGCGATGCTGCGGAACTGAGTTCCCTGCCTTGTCAGAAACAGCGTCGGTTGCCAATCCGTCCGCCGATTTGGTCTTCGGAACCGACGCGGGAACAATCCGGGAACGATAAGAATTCCCTTCTATGTGTTTTCAATACTTTGCGTTCCTTGATGCTCCCCCTAAGTGCTTGAGCTTCCACATCAAGTTGCTCTGTCACAGCAGCAGCCAGAATTCAGCGAAGTACGGAATTGTGTTTCGGGCTTTTCGCGCGAGCTAGCGGTGCCACCCTCGAAGCTCGTTTTGCTCTTTAATGCCGCCTCTTGCCGCCACGACCAATCGCTAAGTTATTAGAGGGAAACCAATGTGCGTTCGGACTCACCCTTTACAAAACGTTCCGGAGACATGGTTTACACCTCCGTGCTGGACTAGTCCAGCACGGAGGTGTCCATGCCATGGAAGGAACGGTCGGTCGTGGAAGAACGCATGCGGTTTGTATTAAGACTGAAGGACGGAGAGAGCATGGCTTCGCTGTGCCGCGAGTTCGGCATCTCCCGGGTGACCGGTTACAAAATTTATGAACGCTACAAAGAGTGCGGGTTAGAAGGCCTAACGGACCGGGCGCGAACTCCCTACCGCTACGCCAACAAGCTTCCTGCCCAGCTCGAAGCAATGATCGTCACCCTGCGACGGGAAAAGCCGACTTGGGGCGCTCGTAAGCTTAGGGAACGCTTGTTGCGCAAATTGCCCAACGATGTTCGCGTACCTGCCTGCAGCACCATCCATGCCATCCTGGACCGCCATGGGCTGGTGACTCGACAAAGGCGCTCTCGCACAACAACCGAAAGTACCCCGTTATCCGAAGGACTCGCTCCGAACACCTTATGGTGCACCGACTACAAGGGCGAGTTCATGCTCGGAGATAAAAGATATTGCTACCCCCTGACCGTTTCCGATCACGCCAGCCGTTACCTCTTGCTCTGCGAGGCCATGGAGTCGATCAAGGAACAGGGCGCTTTTACTGCCTTTGAGCGCTTGTTTAAGGAACGCGGCTTGCCTCAAGCCATTC
>Ga0210403_10000362_pt1 | contig 49293 bp, 36 predicted proteins | sample IncBWC19MmetaG_FD_150863 | JGI IMG/M metagenome (GOLD analysis project Ga0210403, IMG submission 150863) | Forest soil microbial communities from Barre Woods Harvard Forest LTER site, Petersham, Massachusetts, United States - Inc-BW-C-19-M | ecosystem: Environmental > Terrestrial > Soil >...
GCGGAGAATCACAGCGCGCGCTATTTCGAGCGCATGGCGGATGCTGTGAGGCCTGACGAGGGGATTCCCGTCACGGTCGCCGCCAATCCACGAGCCAAAATGGACGATGTTCGGAACCGAAGACACGTCGAGTTCAAGTCCGTAGACATCGCGGAAGGATTCCACAATTTCTTCGTAGATCCGGGGCAGGGTGTCGAACAACGACAGGCGGAAGTAGCGCAGGCCCATGCGGATTTCATCATCGACGGTTGGCTTTGTCAGCCGGACCTCATCGGTTTGCCACAACGAGGTGACCTCGGCGCGAATGTTGTTTTCGCAGATCTCGGCGTCTTGCGGAGTGAGCGGCAGGTGGTCGAGGCGCTCCAGCTGTTTGGTGATGCGGCGGCGCTTCAGAAGAACCGTTTGGCGGGCCACTTCGGTGGGATGCGCGGTGAATACTGGAGTGATCTGGATCTGGCGCAGGGCAGCAAGGGCATCGGGCGCCGACATGCCAGATTCTTTCATGCGCAGAAGCGTTCCGCGAAAGGAACCGGCAAGCGGAGCGTGATCGCGATCCAATTTGCCGGCGCGGCGGCGGCGTTTCCGGTGGTTGGTCTCGGCTAAGTTAGTCAGCTCGAAATACGTCGCGAACGCTTTGGTCACCTGATAAGCGTGAGCGAGGTCCATATTTGAAATGAGCTGTTGCGCCTGTCTCATGAGTTCTTCAGAGGGCGACTGCCCGGGACTGCGGCGCGTGCTGTCGCGATGCTCAATCAGTAGACGGCGCAACGTCTCGACTGATTCGAACAATTCTTGTCCGGACTGCTCGGAGATGACTTGGCCCAGGATCGCGCCCAGGGAGCGAACATCGCGCCGCAGAGGATTGTCCTTTGCGGCTTCGTCGGATGGAGCGATGAGTTCCGCCAGACGAGCCTGTTGGTCGTCCACCTTCCACAGAGCTTTGGACTTGTTCGGCATAGAAAGGGAATGCAGGACAGAATATATGACCGAGCGGAGTTGCGACAAAGAGACAGGAACGCCCGAAGGGTCTTCTATTTGGGCACTTCGAAGCGATAGCCGATACCACGGAGCGTTTTCAGATACTCAGGGTGGCGGGGATCGCGTTCAATCTTTTCGCGCAAGCGGCGGATGTAGACATCGATGGAGCGCGGGGTGACGAAGGGAGTCTCCTTCCAGACGGCATCGAGGAGTTGATCGCGGGTGAGGACGCGGCCGCGATGCGAGGCCAGATACTCGAGCAGGCGAAACTCGCGGACGGTGGTCAGGACATTGTGTCCGCCGACCTGAACAGTCATGCTTGAAATATCGATTTCGAGATCGCCGAAACGAAGCACCTCCGTTCCCGTCGACGAGTGACCGAGGCCGCGCAGCACCGTTCGAATGCGCGCCACCAGTTCGCGCGGACTGAACGGCTTGGTGATGTAGTCATCGCCGCCAAGTTCCAGGCCCTTTACGCGGTCGGCCTCCGAAGTCTTCGCGGTGAGAAAGATGATCGGGATGGCGGAGAGCGGCGGGGTTTGGCGGATCTGGCGGCAGAGTTCAAAGCCATCGGTGCCGGGCAACATCACGTCGAGCAGAAATAGTGAGGGTGATTCGCGCACGGCCTCGGTGAGAACGGAGGCCCCACTGACAAAACTCTGGACCTCGAATCCGGCGGCCTGGAGATTGTGGGAGATGAGTCGGGCGATATCTTCTTCGTCTTCCACCACAAAGATGATGGGGCGACACGGCAGGGATGCGCCACCATTCACGCGTTCTGAGGGTTCTGCCGGCAAATGCATGTGGCTTCAGGTCTTACTCAGCTAGACACTTCGGAACACAAATGAGATCAGATGCTTAAGAACTCTATGGGGAGAATGTTGCGAGAATGTTTCCAGGTTGTTAATGAATGATGAATTTGTGGAAGAGCTGTGAGCTATGAGCTATGAGCCGTGAGCTAAGACCTTAAGACCTAAAATCTAAAAACCTGGAAACCCGAGACCCTCGACCCTAAAGCCTGACGCAATCAGTTGGCAGCCTTCTTCTTGGGCATGTGTCGCAGGCTGCGGCCCTCGATTAGGCTGTAGAGGTCTTCGGCCAGATTCGTGGTGTGGTCGCCGGCGCGCTCGAGCGCTTGCGCCATGAGCAGGATCTCAAAGCCTGACGTGTCGCCTTGAGGAACAGTTTCGGCGAGGTGCTTTTGAAAAAGAGTGTGGCACACGCGATCGATTTCCTTGTCCATCTGCAGGACCTTGCGCGCACACTCCAGGTCCAGGTTCGAGAATCCTTGATGAATCAGGTCGAGCATGTCCCGCAGCACCGTCGCCATTTCCACGAGCTGGCGCGAGTCGGATGCCGGAATCTTTGCCGTGCGGGCCTGAACCCGCAAGGCCACGCTCATGACCAGGTCACCAATGCGTTCGAGGTCGGTCGTCGACTTGAGAGTTGAGAGCAGCTGGCGCGCGCGGGACTCATTCACGCGAGTGATGGCTTGGGGCAGGCGCTCATCGATCTGGCGTTCGATCAGGTCGAGCTCCTTTTCGCAATCTTTAATGGCGAGGAAGGCCATCCGCGAAGAGCTGGTAAGCAGGTCGCGGACATTGAACGCGGCGTCGCGGGCAATGAGGCAGGCCTTCAAGGCAAGATTGGCGAGATCGTCAGGGTCGCTCGTTGCCGGCATTTTCGCACGCGGGCGAGCCGTCGATTCCTCGTCCGATTTCTTGATTGCGGAGGATTTACGCAGCATCTCGGTCAGTTTGTTTCCACCTCGAAGTCTATTCTCCCAATATGAAAGGATGGTTACAAGATTGCCCCGTTCGGAAGCACCGACTAGAGTACGCTGATGAGAGTGGATGGAGGCTGGATTGAATCTCGCGGACTATTTGCGGAAGGATTTTGCCTACAACGCATGGGCAAACCATGAGGTTTTGGCTGCCATCCGGTCGAGCGGTGGGGAGAATACCCGCTCACTGCAGTTGATGGCGCACATTCTGGCGGCGGAGCGGGTGTGGCTGGAGCGCCTTCGGCAAGTGCCGCAGAGCGTGCCGGTCTGGCCGGAACCCAACTTGTCGCAGTGCGAAATCGAAGCCGACAAACTGGGCGGGGAGTGGCACGAGTACCTTGATCTGGTGACGGCAGGGGATGTGAACCAGGCGATTTCGTACAAGAACAGCAAGGGCGAGGCGTGGACTAGCGCGATCGTTGATGTGCTGACTCATGTGGTGATGCATTCGGCGTATCATCGCGGGCAAATTGCGAGTTACATGCGGTCGATCGGACAGACACCAGCCTATACAGACTTCATCCATGGGGTAAGGCAGGGGCTGGTGAAGTAGAGTGAAAATCGGTTCCAACCGGGACTTTGCCCGGGTTCCTTCGAAAGACGTAATATTGCTGCGATGAACAGACGCCTAGTGCTCTTCCTCCCTGTCGCATTTTCACTTCTTCTGCTGGCAGCCGATCAACCTAAGATTCCAGCGATGCCGAATGCGGCTACCAGCAACGCCGTTGCGTCCTTGAGGGGCGGGCTTGACGTTTACTCATTCATGGGGCTTGGGACCAAGAAGACCTGGGACGACGTGAGCAACAAGATGTACGTTCTCGGCCTGAGGTCAGGGAGGTGGATTGAAGGGCACCCTGTACCAGGCGTGGCGGGTCGGCTAGGGGCTTCCGCGGTGGGGACGAAGGGGCAGGTTTTTCTGTTCGGCGGATACACGATCGATGGGCAGGGAACCGAGTCCGTATTGGGCGATGTGAATTCGTATGTTCCCGGGGAACATCGGTGGTATCGGGCGAAGGACATACCGATACCCGTTGACAGCGCGGTCATCGGAATGACGCACGATCGCTACATTTATCTGGTCGGGGGCAGGTCGCGAAGCGGGCCCGTGAACAATGTACAGGTGTATGACGCCGAAAAAGATACATGGAGTCAGGCGACGGCTTTTCCCGGAACCGCCGTGTTCGGGCATGCGGGAGGAATCGCCGATGAGACGATTGTGTACGTAGACGGCGCAAAGAAAGACCCGGCTAGCGTGAAGTATGTTGCTTCCGACGAATGCTGGATGGGGAAGATCGACCATAAAGATCCGAACAAGATTGAGTGGAGCAAGTTGCCGGCCCATCCCGGACCCGGGCGGTTCGGAATTGTTGCGGGGGCGGGGGAGCACGACCACCGATTCCTCTTCTCCGGAGGCACCACGGCTCCGCACAATTACAAGGGTCTGGATAATGATGGGAAGCAGGCAGAACTCTCGCCGGTGACATTTGCGTTCGAGTTGCATGGAAATAAGTGGGAAACCATCACGGACGACACGTACGACGTGCGTGCGGATACGCGAGGGATTGTGTTTACACCGATCGGTCCGCTGATTCTGGGGGGTACGTTGAAGAATTCGGCGATCTCGGCGCGAGTATTAACTTTGCCTAAGAAATAGTGGCTAGCAATTCAAGGGCAATGCATTCGTTTGTGAGTTCATTTCAATAATCTGAAGCGCGATTCCCGATATACCTTCGTGATCTTCCCACGCAATACGCTGGGCGATAGGATGGCGTCGTTGCAGAGAGCGAACATTACTCATACCTCCTGAGAGAGCGGCGAAGGGACCTCCGACCCTTCGCCGCTTTTCTACTTGGATATACCATTCCAAGTGCGGTAATATTTCGCCAAAGCGGTTCGTTTCTCGTGGGCCCCGCAGTTCAAACGATCCGTGCTGAGGAACACCATGCCTATCCCTCGCTAATTCGCTCCCCTGCTTGCCCGGTCGTCGGGCTTCCCTGATTTGTCTTTCCTTTGAAGCGTTGTGTCTGCGCGTGGTCGCAGATGCCATTGCAGAAAGTTCAAGGTTGGTATGGATACTGTTGTGGCGGCGGTGGCGCCGCGCCGCTCAATTTGGTCATCGTTAGTGGAAGCGGTTCGAGGTTCGCACCAGGATTACACGGATGGCGACTTGAATCGCGCCATTCTGCTGCTGGCCGTGCCCATGGTCTTGGAGATGGTGCTGGAGTCTCTGTTTGCGGTGGTAGACGTTTTCTTTGTGGGCAGGTTGGGCGCGGATGCGGTGGCTACGGTCGGTTTGACCGAGTCGATGTTGAGCCTTGTGTTCGCGGTGGGGATGGGGCTGAGTCTGTCGACGACAGCGATGGTCGCGCGACGGATCGGGGAAAAGGATCCGGAGGGAGCGGCCGACGCAGCGGTGCAAGCGATCTTTCTTGGCCTGATGATTTCACTGGCCGTCGGACTGCCCTGTCTATTGTTCGCTCCGAACCTTCTGCGGCTGATGGGTGCGACTCCCCAGATTGTGGCGGTGGGCAGCGGGTACACGAGAATCTGCCTTGGGGGCAGTTGCGCCGTGCTGCTGCTGTTCTTGAACAATGCGATCTTCCGCGGCGCGGGAGATGCGGCGATCGCGATGCGGCTGCTCTGGGTATCGAACATCATCAATCTCTTTCTCGATCCCTGCCTAATTTTTGGGTGGGGACCGTTCCCGAAATTAGGCGTGACAGGGGCTGCGCTGGCGACATTTACCGGGCGGAGCATCGGCGTGATGTACCAGTTCTACCGGCTCTTTAAAGGGACGGAGCGCATTCGAGTGCTAGCGCGGCAGATTCACGTGCACTTTGGCGTGCTGTGGAAACTGGTCCGGGTGTCGCTGACGGGAATTTTGCAGTTTGCGATTGCACACACAAGCTGGATTGGGCTGGTGCGGATTGTTAGCACGTTCGGCGCGGCGGCGCTGGCCGGGTACACGATCGCAATTCGAATTGTGATCTTCGTGATCTTGCCGTCCTGGGGAATGAGCAATGCTGCTGCAACGCTGGTTGGCCAGAATCTGGGCGCGGGGAAGCCGGAACGTGCCGAGGCTGCCGTCTGGAGAACAGGACTCTACAATGTGCTCTTCCTGGGCTCTGTCGGCGTATTCTTCGTCCTCTTCGCCGAACCGGTGGTTCGCCTGTTTATCAGGGATCCCGAGGTTGTGCCTTTGGGAGCGGCGTGCCTGCGGATCGTCAGCTACGGCAACCTGGGGTATGCGTATTTCATGGTGATGATGCAGGCATTCAACGGAGCCGGGGATACGATTACTCCGACGATTGTGAACTTCTTCGGCTTCTGGCTGCTGGAAATTCCGCTGGCGTATGTGCTGGCGAAGCCGCTGGGCATGAAGTCGAACGGAGTCTTCTTTTCGATCGCGATCGCGGAGTCATCCATGGCGGCGGCTAGCGCGATCTTGTTCAAGCAAGGAAGGTGGAAGCTGAAGAAAATCTGAGGCGTTTGTGGGGAAAACTGGGGCGGGAGGAACGGTTTCGAACCGTCATCTCCGGGATGGAGCCCCGGCGCATTGCCGTGGTTATCCTACTCCCGCGTGCTAGGACTGATTCACACCGAGCGTTCAAAATATTGCATTGAGAATTTTCTGTCAACAAGGAAGTCGAACGGAATGAGGCTGGGGACACGGGATGCGCGTTGCGCGAGTTACACGAGATGTCGTTGTCGATGTGTTTGGAACGACTTGTACGAAAAATCAAAATCCCCACCCCTTCGACTTCGCTCAGGGCAGGCTCTGTCGCACAAAACGCGACAAGGGTGGGGCACCCTCGATTCCGAATTGCACCTATCGCGCGCGTGCCAGGACTAGCGTCACGTCATCTGGTTGCTCTTTATCGCCGATCCAGTCGTCGACCGCCATGGTGACGATCTGGCTGATCTGCGGCAGCGGGAGATTACGGTTCTCGCGCACTAGTTCGATCAGGCGTTGCTCGCCAAACTCGCCGAAATCATTTTCGGGTTCAGTGACACCATCGCTGTAAGCGAGGAAGACTTCGCCGGGAACCATCTCGACCGAGTCCTCCTCGTAAGTCATGCCGTCGAAGAGGCCGACTACGGTGCCACCAGCTTCGAGTCTGCGTACAGTGCCGTCTTTTCCGATCAGAATCGGCGGCAGATGGCCTCCGTTGCTGTAGGTGAGGGTACGGGAGCGGCCATCGTAGATTCCCACGAATAACGTAGCGTATTTCTCAGGCGGAGTGCTTTCGAAGAGCTGGTGATTTAGAAGGCCGAGGAGGGCTCCGGGAGAGACTTCAATGCCCTCAGGCCAGGTGGCCATAACTCTGCCCGCTCCGGCGACGGCGCCTACAGCGACGGGTTCGCGCATCTGTGGCAGGTTTTCGACGCTGTACGCTCGGACCGCCGAATGGATCGTCGCCATGAGAAGAGCGGCCGAGATTCCTTTACCGCTGATGTCGCCGACGGCAAGGATCAGTTTGTGCGAACTGGCGGAAAGGAAATCGTAGTAGTCACCGCTTACGGTGCGGGCGGGGCGGCAGAATCCGTGGACGTCCAGGGATTCGAGACCGGCAGTTTGGCGCGGAAATAGTTGGTCCTGCACCTCCTGCGCGATAGCGAGTTCATTCTCCAGCCGCTGCTTTTCTCTCTGTTCCAGCATCAGCTTTTCGATGGACGCGGTCATGGAGTTGAAGGAATTGGCGAGATCCGCCAACTGGTCGCTCGACTTCACAGGAATGCGGTGGCTGAAGTCGCCGCGGTCGACGTGGCGAGTGGCGACGTGAAGATCCGCCACAGCCGCGGTCACGGTGCGGGTCATGCGCGTGCCGATGATCAGGGCGATGAGTTCGATGATCGCGAAGAAGATCGCGACCCCCATTAGGATGTAGGTCACGCCGCGAACGAATTCCCCGAGAGCAGCAAACAGGTGGCTGTAGAGAACTGCGGGACGAGTTGTAACTTGGAGAACGGGACCGTACTTGTCGGAAGTGCCGTTTTCCCAATCGACTACCGGCAGAGGTGTGCCGAACGTGATTTCCCGGTCGAAACTGGCGGTGGATTCAGGCATCGATCCGACGGTGAAAGCCGGATGCAGGACCCGAGGACCGCCTGGGGGCGCGCCGCGTTGATTGTCGGTGGTGTTGATCACGAATCCGCTGGTATGTTTCGGCGAACTCGAAACTGGAGTTTTGTCCTTTGCTCCGGCTGTTGCCGGGGCCTGCTGTTTCGGCGGACTTTGATCTTCCGCTGTGGTGTAGAGGGTGATTTCCCCGAGTCCCTCGGCGATCTTTCCCACAAGATCCTTGTCGAACGGTTCGCTGGTGACCACGGTCAGTCTGTTGGAGCCGACTTCGAGCGAGGATCCCACTCGCAGGTGTAACCGCTCGTGATCGCGGACGAGGTCTTGGAATTTATTCTTTACGAAACTGGGGAAGGCGATGGAATCGCCGTGATATTCACTGCAAAGAGGGAGTGGCTTATCGCCGTACCAGGCACATACCTGGCGGCGACTCCAGGCTGGATCGCGCTTGATCAGGCCGGCAAGGGACTCCGGTACAGGTTTTTCGCCGCGCTCCAGATGGGCGGCAAGTTCGCTGCTTACAGTCGCATTGACCGCCGCCAGACTGCGCAACTGGGCGTCGGTCTCGGAAGTTACCACGAAGACGGCGAATTGCCCGCCCAGTCCGTAAAGCGTGATGAGTCCCATCGCGACCAGCAGCACGGCGGGAATTACGCCGATGAACATGTAGGTGACGATGAGGCGATTGCGCAAACGCCACAGAATTCGGCGTTTGACCCAGCGGAAGCCAAGAATGAAGAACAGGATGCAGGCCAGAAATGCGAGAAAGCTGACCCATCCGCCCAGATGCTCACCCCAAGAAAGCGAGAAAAGGCCGAGCAGTTTCTCCAGGGCGAAAAGCGCGATGGCGAGGGCGGCCAAATAGCAAGCCAGGCGCGCCATCCGGCCTTGCGGCCAGAGTCCGACCTCCGTCAGTTTCCGCCTCAGTTCTGGGTAAGACCATTGCATACTGCGTGCCAGGCACCTGGAAGATTAGGAATTATACGGCTACAAAACATTCAGTTTCACGAATTGCACCGAATCAGCTGGCGAATTGTCAGCCGAGGTCGATGACTGAATACTTGGAGGCTAACCCGCTTCCGGCGCCTAGATCTCGGGATAGAGATCGAAGAACGCCTCCAGACTGGTACGAAGTTGCTTCTCAATCTCCTCTTTACTGCCCTCGAGGACGTGCATGGTGACGTGCGCCTCTCGTCCATTCGCGAGTTTCACTGGAGCCTGGCCGACCTCGACCACATCTTCGGAGGGAAGCAGCCTCATGCCGTAGACCAATGTCAGATTTGCCATACTTCGATTTTACGACGTTCGCGGTGGGCTTCGCGACAATGCGGCACTTTTGAAATTTAGAATTCGAGGCGCTCTCATTTAGAATTCCCGCGTGCATAGAATTCCGATATTTCAACTTTCCATCAGCATAGTTTCGATCCTTTTCGCGGCCCAAGCGATGGCGCAGCAGCAGCCCGAGGCGGCGGCGTCACAACAGCCTCAGGTCAAGGTCAATATGCTGAATGTTTGCACGCCGTCTGCAGAAGAGCAGAAGGAGATTGCGGCGGCGCTGGCGAAAATCCCGAAGCAACCATTGTTCGACGCGGACTTCGAAGTGTCGCGCGGGCGTTCGACCATGACTGACATGCCGACCATGCTGGAAGCCGGACAGGCCGGGCATGTAGCGGGGGAGCCCTCGATTGCGAACTATGTGCGCATCCGGCGTGAGTTCTCAGTGCAGGCAATGTTTTCGAGCGTACAGTATTCATTCAGCAACGACGGCGTGAACATGATCGAAACGCTGGTGCTGCACGTGCGCGACCCGAAGGACCTGATTCAGGTCTCGCTGGAGGACAGCGCTTCGGCGGTCACGAATTCCACAACGATGCTGAGCGTGAATACGCCCGCCAGCCGTATGCGGTTGGAACGGTTTGGCAAACCTTCGGTGGCGCTGGCTCGTTGCCTGGAAACGGCGGCCGGACCTGCGCCAAATCAGAGCGCGTATGAGCCTTTGTTCCACAGCGCGTCGGAGGTGCTGACGAACTATCGGACACTGCTGGGAGTGAAGAAAGTTGTTTCGGAAGAGTTGGCGAAAATCAGCGGTGAATCGAAGCCCGCTGCTCCGCCAAAATCCAAGATGATGAGGCCAAAGGAACCCCAAAAGTGAGTGGCTTGAGGAAGAGCTTCGACGAGGCCGGCCTTGCATCATAATTTGAAACTAGCCATCTAATCTGCAAGTACAAAACTATCCATGAGCGAAACTCGGAACGTAGTGATTATCGGGTCCGGATGCTCCGGACATACCGCAGCCCTGTATGCCGCACGCGCGAACCTGAAGCCCCTGGTCATTGAGGGCCACGAGCCGGGCGGGCAACTCTCTATGACCACCATGGTGGAGAATTTCCCCGGTTTCCCCGAAGGGATTATGGGACCGCAGTTGGTTGAGAACATGCGTAAGCAGGCGGAGCGGTTCGGGGCGGAATACCGGATGGCGCATTTGACTAGCGCAGATCTCAGCCAGAGGCCATTTGTGTTACACCTCGGTCATCAGCAGGTTCACACGCAGACTCTCATCATTGCCAGTGGCGCTTCGGCCCGATGGCTAGGGTTGCCGCACGAGCAACACCTGATCGGGCATGGGGTGTCGTCATGCGCGACCTGCGACGGATTCTTCTTCTCGGGGAAGGAAATCGTTGTTGTCGGAGGCGGGGACTCTGCGATGGAAGAGGCGCTCTTTCTTACGAGATTTGCGACGAAGGTGACGATTATTCACCGTCGCGATGCATTTCGCGCTTCGAAGATCATGCTGGAGCGGGCGCAGAAGCACGAGAAGATCCAGTTCCTGCTCGACACAATCGTCGAGGACGTATATGACGCCGGCAAGAATGAGGTGACCGGGCTCAAATTGAAGAATGTGAAGACAGGAAAGGTCTGGGACTTTCCGACCAGCGCACTTTTCCTAGGAATCGGACACGAGCCCAACGCAAAGATGTTTGCCGGCCAGCTAGACATGGATTCCGAGGGATACCTGAAGACCCACAATTATGTGTTAACGCGTGTTCACGGAGTCTTCGCGTGCGGGGATGTGCAGGACCGGCGGTATCGGCAGGCAATTACGGCAGCGGGCACTGGTTGCATGGCGGCCATGGAAGTAGAGAAGTTTCTGGAGGAACACGGTAGGTGAGAATTGTTCTCCTCTTGAAGCCGTGAAAGTCGATGAAAACAAAGCCAGAGGCATAAGTGCCATTACTTCCGTGATCTTCGGAGAAAAGCAACCCTTCATTAGACTGTTCTCACCATGAATCCCCTGATGCGGCAGGGTACCCTTGCGCTACTACTTATTGCTGCGGTATTTGTTTTGCCTATCAGCGCCCAGGAATCCAGCGACGCCTCCAGAAAAGTCCTGGTTCAAACTCCTGCGGTATACCCGACACTGGCCCGTTCCATGAATATCCGCGGGACGGTGAAACTCCAGGCCCAAGTTGCACCTAACGGAACAGTGAAGAAAATCGACGTTTTGGGCGGCCATCCACTGCTGACCCAGAGCGCCGTCACGGCAGTGGGGCACTGGAAGTTTGAGCCTGCACCACGCGAAACGAAGGAAGCGGTAGAGATAAAGTTTGATCCTCAATAACTGGGGGCCGGATCGCCGATCGGTAACGTGCTGGTAACCGTAGCCAGCAAACGGGCAGACTGCTCAAGGCTTACTTCTGATTCTCGAAAGTCGCCCTCGGCGGCTAAAGCCCGGTTGATTTTGCGGCACTTAGCGTCATGGCTGTAAGCCGTGCCCTTTCAAATCAGCTCACGCGATGCAAGAGTGACTCCCTTTTGCGTTCTTCCAGAGGTAGGCTGAGTCGGGGCGGGTTCGGCCCGGGAGTTACGAGACTCAAGGCAGCACTCTCAGGAAACTTCGGGGGATCGCTACATGCGCGCTCGCTTGGTCTGCATTCTCGTCTTCTGCTGCAGTCTGTTTGCACAACAGGCTTCTCAACCATCACTCACCATCTACAACCAGGATTTCGCCGTGGTCCGGCAAGATGTGCCGCTGGATCTGAAGTCGGGCGTAAACCAGGTCAATGTGAATGACATCTCCATGCACCTGGAGCCGGATTCGGTGATCCTGCGGGATCCCTCGGGCCGCCACGTGATCAACGTGCTGGAGCAGAATTACCGCAACGATCCGGTTTCGCAGTTTTCACTGCTCTCGCTCTACGAGGGGCGCACCATTGATTTTGAGATGCCCGATCACTCGATGGTGAAAGGAAAAGTGATTCGCAGCGGGTTCGTCCGGCCGGACTACTTCAATGTGAACGGTTACAACCAGGGTTACCCTGCGCAGGAAGAGCCGATCGTTGAGATCGGCGGCCAGTTGCGGTTCGGTCTTCCCGGCACGCCGATTTTTCCTGATCTCACTGGAGAGACGATCCTGAAGCCGCGGCTGGAATGGACGATTGCCAGTGATAAAGCGGGGAGGTTTCCTGCTGAGCTTTCTTACGTCAGCGGGGGTATGAGTTGGAAAGCGGATTACAACATTGTCGCGCCGGAGAAGGGTGACCTGGTGGACATCGTGGGCTGGGTCACGATGGACAACCGTAGCGGCCACACATTTGAGAATGCCCGCATCAAGCTGATGGCGGGCGATGTGAACAAGATTCAACCGGGGATGCCAATGATGGAGGCCGTTAACGGTGCAGTTGCGATGAAGAGCACATACGCTCCACCCGTCACCGAGAAAGCGTTTGACGAATATCATCTCTACACGCTGGAGCACAGCACGACGCTGCGCGATCGCGAGACCAAGCAGGTGGAATTCATCCATGCATCAGGTGTTGCGACGAAGCAGCTCTATATTTATGACGGGGCGAAGATCGATCCTAACCGGTACAACGGTTGGAACTGGGAGAACATTCGCAACGACCATTCCTACGGCACGGAGTCTAATCCCAAAGTCTCGGTGATGCGTGAGTTCGTGAACTCGGAGGCGAATCATCTGGGCATGCCGCTGCCCAAGGGGAGAGTCCGCTTCTACCGGCACAATGACGACGGCCAGGTGGAATTCACGGGCGAGAACATGATCGACCACACGCCCAAAGATGAAACGATTCGCATTTACACCGGTAACGCGTTTGATGTAACGGGCGAGCGTCGCCGCACGAACTACACGGTCGAGACGTCAAGGACCACGGCCACAGAGACGTTCGAGATTCGAGTCCGCAATCACAAGAAGGAAGCAGTCGAGGTGCGCGTGGTCGAGCATCTTTATCGCGGTAAGAATTGGGAGATCACCACGAAGTCTGACGAGCACAAGAAGAAGGATAGTCAGACAGTCGAGTTTCCAGTGACCATTGCGCCGGACGGTGAAAAGGTCATCACGTACACCGCACATTACACCTGGTAAATATCCGTTGACGGCGGCGGGAATGCTTGGTTCAACATTCCCGCGCGCACTTGCCAGACGAGAGTTGGATCACACCCGGTAAGTCCGGATTGTGATACAAAATTCTGTGGTCTTCCCAATTCCGACCAACTCTACCTTTCCTCTGTTGCACAACCCAATTCATTTCGAGGTGCCAGGGACTCCATGTTGAGGGCCTTCTTCGTCCATCTTTCTGAGAATCGTTCTTTGCGCAATTTCGCCGAGCGCTCGGCGATTGGACAACGCGTATCTGGCCGCTTTGTGGCGGGAACAGAAATCGCCGACGCGGTTCGCGTTACAGAAGCCGTCAATCGCGCTGGCATGAGCGTAAGTATCGACAACCTGGGCGAGAACGTAACGAATCCTGAAGAAGCGCGGCACAGCGCGCAGCTTTATCAGCAGATTCTTGATGCCATTGCCGCCCACGGGCTCAATGCCAACATCAGCCTGAAACTGACCCACATGGGGTTGGACGTGGATGAAGGGCTGGCTCGGGAGTTGGTGAGCGGACTGGTGGCGAAGGCCGCCTCGATGAATCCTCCGGGATTCGTGCGCGTCGACATGGAGGGCTCTCCGTACACAGAGCGCACGCTCGACTTTGTGCACGAGTTGCACCGCAGGCCGGGGCATGAGAGCAGCGTGGGCACCGTGATCCAGGCTTACCTGAAGCGCTCGGAGAGCGATGTGGAGAAACTGCTCTCGGAAGGCATTCGGATTCGTCTCTGCAAGGGGGCTTATAAAGAGCCGGCTAGCATCGCGTTCGAGAGCAAAGCGGATGTCGATGCAAACTACATCAAGCTGATGAAGACCCTGATGATGAGCGGGACCTATCACGGCTTGGCTACACATGATGAAAACATCATTCGCGAAGCTCAGGCGTTCGCGACGCGCGAGAAGATCTCGCGGGATTCCTTCGAATTCCAGATGCTATACGGCATCCGCCGCGACCTGCAGCAAAGCTTGGTGCGCGACGGCTGGCGGATGAGGGTTTACGTGCCGTTCGGGACGGAATGGTATCCGTACTTCATGCGGCGGCTGGGGGAGCGTCCGGCGAACGTGTTCTTTATCGCCAGGAACATGTTGCGGAAGTGAAGGCGGGCGTCGGCGTCGGGCGTCGGCATCTGACCTCTGAGCCTAGGCTAGCCCGCAGTGAAAACGGTGTCGTCCCTACGGGACTCGCGCATTTCATTCCACTCCACCCGGCACTTCCGTGCCGGGCTTTCACATCCCGCCGCTGCGGGGCTGAATCCGGGTTAATCATGATCCACCGCCGTCCCCAAACAGATAGCTCCCACGAGGTCTCCGACGGCCCTATTCCTGCGTTCCGGGCTGATCTCCGCTGTCTGCGGGGGCGAGGGGAAGCCGGGTGGCATCTCGCATCACGTCGCGTTCGTGATCAGAGAACATCCCTTTGAAGCGGTCGGAATTGATGATTTGTTCGCGCTGATCAGGGGGCATGCCGCGCAAATTGTCAATAGCCTTGTGTACCAAGCGCCGCCGGTCGGGCGGAAGCTGCCGCATCTGGCCGAAGACCTGGCGCGCCTCTTGCTTCTGTTCCTTGGTCAGATGCTCCCAGGTTTCCATGCGGTTCAGCATCTCCAATTGCTGCTGAGGAGGGAGATTCGAAAAGCGCTGGAGCCGCTGCCGTAGCAACTGCTGCCGCGGTTGAGGAAGTTTCTGAAAGGCCGGGTCGTTCTGTAGAGCCTTCTCCTGCTCGTCTGCAGGCAGATCTTTGTAGCGTCGCAACCAATCGCCGGCATGGCCACGCTGCTGAGTAGGCGCCGTTTGTGGGCGCGACATATGCTGCTGAGGCGTTGGAGCTGGCCGCGGTGGCGGAGCGTGTGGGGCTACCTTTTGCGCCACGCAGAGCATGGAGGACATTATTGCCGCCACGAGGATGCTGACCGCTAAGTTACCCGTGATGTTCTTTCCCCATTCCATGACTAGTGGCTGAATATCGCAGTTGTTGTGTGACGTCTAGTTGTCTGCGTTTTGAGAATTGTCTACGACATCCTGCTGCAGATCCAAATCGTCAAGCAGTTCGAAATTGGCGTACATGTCGTCATTTTTTTCCAGAGTCTGTAAGTCGCTCACAGCGCTTCCCGGTCCCGTATCGGCGTTCAACACGGGGGGAGGCTGAACTCGTCCGTTGCCGCGCGTAAAGAACAGCCCAATCCCAACTCCCATGATTACTGTAAGTGCCGCGGCCAGTACGGGGCGACGGAACCAGTGCAACCATCCCGCTTGCGGCTTGGCCATTTCTTCCCGCAAGCGGGCTTGAAGACGGACATCGAAATATGGTGACGGCTCGGGAGTCTGCCACTCATCGAGCAGAGACATAGTGGACCGAATCGATTTCCATTGCTGCGCACATGCGGTGCAACTGGCCAGATGAGTACTTTCTTCCTTGGTGGGCTCGCTGCGGCCGGCGGCCACATCAAGCACCCTTTCGCGAATCTCCTCGCATTTCATGACTGCTTCCCCTTCACGCTCTTCGCCAATGTCTCTTCACACAAATCAAATCTTGCTAGATAAATTCTTTTAACTGGTCCCGCAAAGTCTCATACGCCCGGAACAGCAATGACTTGGTAGCCGACTCGCTCTTCTTCAACACATCGGCAATCTGCTTGTAGTCCATCTGCTGGTACTTGTGCATGATGACGGCAAGCCGTTGCTGCTCCGGTAAAGCTTCGACCTTCCGCCGAATCGCCAGCATGCGTTCGCGGCGTACCATCTGTTGCTCGGCATTCAGCGACGAGTCGGGCAGTTCTAACGTAGTGCCGGTGTCTTCGTCCGGCTCGTCCAGGCTGACCTGAACCTCGGGCCGTTCGTGCCGCGAATCGCGTGCATGGTTGACTGCGAGGTTCGTCGCAATACGATACAGCCAGGTCGTAAATTTCGCACTCGCCTCGTAGGTCTCACGCGATCGATAAACGCGCAGGAAAACCTCTTGCGCCAGGTCTTCTGCCGCAGCCGAGTTCCGCGCCATGCGGTACATGAAGCTCACCATCGGACGGCGATATTTCTGCACCAGGTACTCGAAAGCCGACTGGTCACCGGTTTTGACGCGCAGCATAATGTCGGCGTCGGTTTGCGAATCCGGTCCCGCGCCGGCGGAAAACACCGTCGGCATTTGCGGCGTCGCGGCCAGCAACATAGCCCGATCAAGTGCGGCTGTGCTCACACCAGTTTGAACCCCTCCGGAATCCGAAAGTTGCGCCTCGCGATCGTCTTCGGAATCGGACGAAGTCCCTTGAGATGATATAGATACGGGTGGGCGGGGCGGCTTGGGCTCAAACGTCATGAAGAAGCTGGCAAACCCATCAGAGACGTCATTGCAGATAGGGTAGGCCTCGTTCGCAATAGGCTACCACGGGCCACGGCTGCTTCCAACCCGAGGGTCCAAATCTGGAACTGAAATCCGACCTGGAACGTCCGCGGTGTGGGGTCATTCGCCCGCGTTACAAGCTCATTCTCTCGCCACTGCTCTCATTCTGGTACGACGAAGTGGTTTGTTGTTTTACGATCAGGCCCGGAGGAGGCGCGAATCTTGACAATGAGAGGCTATCCGCCTAGCATCGCTGGCCAGACGTTAACTTGGCCGCGACGCACAGATTCCTGTGGGGCGGTGAAGCACAAAGCGAAAAATTCCCCCTTGTAACAGGTGAAGCGGCATGAAGTTGCTGTCGAGAGTAGTGTGGGCGGAGGGGATGTACCTGGCGCCCCACCATTTCCAGGCGCAAAACCGGTATTTCGAGGAGTCCGTCCACTTTGCTACGAGCAGCCTGTGGAAGGACGCGTATGGCCTGGCGGCTTGCCAATTGGATGCCGACGCGCTCCGCAACGGTACGGTAAGCCTATTGCACGCACGCGGAATGTTTCAGGACGGGCTGCCGTTCGATATTCCGGAGTGCGATCCACGTCCTGATCCGTACAACATCGTGGAGGAGTTTCTTCCGACCACTGACAGCCTGACTGTCGCATTGGCAATTCCGCGGTGGGTTGCGGGACAGCAGAATTGCGAGTTGGATCCGTTTCCGTCGGGAAATGCCCGTTATCTCAGTACGACGGAGTTGGTTCACGATGAAAACACCGGCCTGGAGCCGAAGCCGGTGCAGATGGGCCGCAAGAATATTCGACTGGTGGTGGTCCCGAGCCGGGAAGAGAACCTGCTGACCTTGCCCATCGCGCGGGTGATGCGCGATCAGTCCGGCCATTTTGTTTACGATCCTGCGTTTGTTCCGCCCTGCCTCCGTGTGAGCGCCAGCGAACGCCTGGCTTCGATGTTGCAGCGGTTGGTCGAGATCCTCGAAGAGAAGAGCGCAGCGGTGACGCAGGAGCAGCAGTCCGGAGAGAAGTTTCAGACCGGAATGTCGGCCCGCCAGGTGGCGCAGTTCTGGTTTCTGCACGCGATCAATTCGAGCCTCACACCGCTGAGGCATATTTTGTTGGCGAAACACCGGCATCCGGAGGACATGTTCCGCGAGATGTCCCGCCTGGCGGGAGCTTTGTGCACATTCAGCCTGGATTCGAACCCGCGCACTCTTCCGGTCTACGACCACGCGGATCCGGGGTCGGGTTTCAGCGCTCTTGAGGAACATATCCTGCGGCATCTGGAGATCATCGTTCCGTCGCAGGCGATCGTGATTCCGCTGAAGGGAACGGCGCGATATTTCTACGAAGGCGAGGTGCGCGACGAGCGATGCCTGGGGCCGTCGCGCTGGATGCTTGGGATTCGGTCGCATGTAGGCGAAGCGGACCTGATCGCGAAGACCCTGCAGTTAGTGAAGGTGTGTTCATCGCAATTCGTGCCTGAGTTGGTGAAACGTGCTCTACCGGGGTTAAAGCTTGATCACCGGCAGGTTCCGCCTGCGGCAGTCTCGGCGAAGGTGGATAGCCAGTATTTCGTGATCACCCGGAACGGTCCCTGCTGGGAGCACATTATGCGCACGCGCAACGTGGGCGTGTATGTGCCGGGAGAGCTGCCTTCCCCGGATCTGGAATTGATTGTTTTGCTTGAGAGCTGACATGAGTTCTACACAAGTTACACCACTGGGGAGTTATCGAGGATCGAGTCCGGCGCTCGACCGGCGCGGCTGGAATCTCGCGCTGGGATTTCAGGAAGTTTTTACGGCCGTGGTTCGGTTGCGCTACAACCGGCAGGCCGTGTCGGACGCTGAGACTTTCCGCGCGCAGATGAGGCAGGCATTACGGGTTGCCGAACAAGATGCACGCAGCCGCGGTTGCAGCGCGGAGGACGTGAAGCAAGTCATCTTTGCCGTCGTTGCATTTCTCGACGAGTCGGTGCTGACTTCGCGAAACCCGGTATTCGTGAACTGGCCACGGCTGCCGCTGCAGGCGGAACTGTTCGGGCATCAATTGGCAGGCGAAATTTTCTTCCAGGAGTTGCAGAAGGCGCTGAACCGCAGCGACTCGCAGGAGACCGCGGATCTGCTAGAAGTCTATTACCTATGCCTGCTGCTCGGGTTCAAGGGAAGGTACGCCGCCGGTGGAGACTTGCGGTCGGTGATGGCCGCCACGCAGGAGAAGATCCGGCGCATCCGTGGGCCACTGGGAGCACTGTCGCCGCGTGGCGCCATTCCAGCGGACGCGGTTCGCATGTCGCAGACCGATCGCGTGAGCCGACTGCTAGGGCGCGTGGCGCTGATCACCGCGGGAATTGTTGTGGTTCTGTTTATTCTCTACAAGTTTGTGTTGATGTCGGGTGCGTCGTCACTCTCGGCCTTGGCGGCTGGACTGCTGAAATAGGGGGTTGGGATGTCCTTGATGTACTGGGTGATCGGTTTAATTCTGCTGATCTACATGACCCTGGTGTTTCTGCTCGGCAGATGGTTACCCCTGCACGGCAATGATGTATGGATTTTGCGCGGCGCCCTGGCGGTGCTCGGCTTGATTGGAGCCGTGGTTGCGTTCTGGTATCAGCACAAGGTGAACAAGGCGAAAGAAGCGGCGGGGGAAGGAGAATCGGAAGAAAGCGCAACGGGTGATCTTGATGGGCTGGTTCGCGAAGCGATTCGCCGCGTGAAGCAGTCGACCCTCGGCCGCGGCACCGATCTGAGCAGTCTTCCCATTGTTTTCGTGCTTGGAGACTCGGGTGCGACCAAGACGACCGTAGTCATTCATTCCGCCCTCGATCCGGAATTGCTGGCGGGGCAGGTGTATCGAGACAACGAGGTGCTTCCGACTTCAGCCGCCAACCTGTGGTACACGCGCCAGGCGATATTCGTAGACCCATCGGGCTCGATGATGGGACAGCGGGAGCGCTGGAGGCGGCTGGTAAAGCTGCTGCAGCCGGCACGCTTCTCGGCAGCAGTGGGAAAGAAGGCGCAGGCACCGCGCGCGGCCATCGTGTGTTTCGACTGCGAAACCTTTTTGCAAGGTGGGGCGAGCGAGGCCATCGTCTCAGCCGCGAGGAGGTTGTCAACACGGTTGCAAGAGGTATCGCAGATTCTCGGAATCAGCTTTCCTGTGTACGTTCTCTTCACTAAGCTGGACCGCATTTCGTTCTTCACCGAATTTGTCCGCCAGATGAGCAAGGATGAGGCCTCGGAAGTGCTCGGTGCGACTCTTCCCATGCGGTCATTGAGCGTGGGAGTTTATGCCGATCAGGAAACACAACGGCTAACCAAGGCATTTGACGAGATCTTCTACTCGCTTGCCGAGCGTCGCATCATGCTGCTTCCACGAGAGAACGATGGCGACAAGCTGCCGGGGATTTATGAGTTTCCACGAGAGCTGAAGAAACTTCGAACGCTGCTGGTGCAATTTGTGGTCGACCTGCTCCGTCCGACTCAGCTTGGAAAGAATCCATTCTTGCGCGGGTTTTACTTCACCGGTGTGCGGCCGGTTGTGGTCGACGACGTGGTGGCGGCGCCAGTCATGGCTGCCGAGCCATCCGAGGCCTCTCTGAATTCGGGAGCTACGCAGATTTTTCGCGGCGCCGGCTCACAAGTTGCGGCGCCTCCGGCGATACGAGGCGGCGGCCCGCGCCGGATGCCGCAATGGGTCTTCCTGAGCAGTTTGTTCAACGACATCCTGGTGAAAGATCGGATGGCGCTGGCAGCCAGCGGTTCGAGTTCTCACGTTAGTCTGCTTCGCCGCATCGCGTTGGCGTGCGCCGCTTTTCTCGGCCTCATTTTTCTTGCCGGCTTCACCATTTCGTTTTTTCAAAATCATGCGCTGGAGAGCCGAGTGCAAGATGAGGTCACCGAACTGAGAACGTTACAAACTCCGGCTGATCAGCGCCAGGCGGCTGCGATCGGCGATTTGCAAAAGCTTGATCGCTTGCGCGCTGACCTGGCCGATCTTTCCGACTGGGAGGAGAACGGGGCTCCGTGGAGCATGCGCTGGGGGCTGTATTCAGGCCACGAAGTTTATCGGGACGCGAAGCCGGTTTACTTCGACCGCTTCCGCCGGTTGCTTTTTGGCGAGTCGCAGAAGCGGATTGTGGACAACCTGCAAGCTCTTCCAGACGCTCCTTCTGCAAACGCGCCCAACGATGCTTACGAGAAAACCTACAGCGAGCTGAAAGCGTATCTGATCACGACTTCATTTCACGATAAGAGCACGAAGGAATTCCTCACACCTGTGCTGATGAGTCACTGGGTTGCGGATCGGGACATCGATAAAGACCGTAAAGACCTGGCGTCGGCGCAGTTTGACTTCTACAGCATGGAACTGGCGAAAGAGAATCCGTTTTCGAGCGGCAATTCCCCATCGATGATCGTCCATACCCAGGCCTACCTCAACGGGTTTGCGGGAATCGATCGGTACTATGTGGGACTGCTAGCCAAGGCGTCGCAGAATAACCACGACGTAAGCTTTAATGAGGAATATCCGGATTCAACCGGCGTCGTCATCAGCAATCACAAGGTCAAAGGCGCTTTTACCCGTGGCGGATATCAATTCGTGCAGGATGCTCTGAAGAATCCATCGTTGTACATGGGTGGAGAAGAGTGGGTGCTCGGGAAGAGTGTCGCGCAGGGTCTGGATCCCGGAGTCGTTCGTCAGAAGCTAACGGATCGCTACAACCGGGACTTCGTGAATGAATGGAATACCGTCATGAAGACTTCGTCCGTGCCTCCCTATAGCGGCTTCCCGGAAGCTGACAAGAAACTGGCGAAGATTACGGACACCAAGTCTCCCCTCATGGAGCTGTTTTATTTCGTTTCGCACAACATTGACCCTGCGCCGGCCGATGTGAAGGCGCCCTTTGCTCCAGTGCAGGCGGTCGAGCCTCCGGGGCCAGCGGACAAACCGCCAGATGTGCTGATTTCGAAAACAACGCAGGACTACATGAAGGCTCTCGGGGGATTGCTGGCTGTGGTCCACATTGCGGCCCAAAGTCCCGGCGCTCCCGATGCAACCGTATTAGCCCAAGTATCGACTGCGCAGTCGAATGCTTCGGGAGCGGTCACGGGTGTGATCACCGCAATTCCAGTCGATAATTCGCAGCCGGTTGGGAACGAGAAGGAAGTGCGACGGCTGCTTGAGGGGCCAATCACTGCAGTTGATGGACCGAATAAGCTCGCTCCGCTTAAAGCTGCTGGCGCCGCCGCTGTTGGATTCTGCTCTCAGATGCGAGGCATGTATCCCTTCGATGCGACTTCGTTGAAGGAGATGCCGCTCGACCAACTCTATTCTTTGTTGGCGGGCGATGAGTGGAAAAAACTTAATGATGGTGTGAAATCGTTTGTACTCCCAGTTGGCTCCGGTTTTGCCCCAAATCCGACGGCAACTACCAAACTGTCATCGGATTTCCTGCGCTTCATGAGCAAGATAAAAGCTCTCAGCGAAGTGATGTATCCAAGCGGGTCGGCTCCGCCGCATTTCTCCTACACGTTGAAAACGCTTCCCAGTAATCTGGAGGGCGTGGAAGTGACGATCGGAAGCGAAAAGCTCTCAGGTAAGGATGCGCAGAAAACATTCGTATGGACCGGCGGCCCTGAAAATATCGATGTTTCCAAGAATGGAGACACGCTGGACTCGGCGAGCGGGCCCTGGGCCGTCTTCCATTTCGTGGCGCGGGCGCATCACCTGACCTACAACAATCTGGAGTGGGTGATTGAAAACAATGGCCAGCCTGTGAAGCTACCCAACGGCAAGATCAAGTCGTACGACTATCAGCTGCAGGTGGGGGGATCAGCCAATCCGTTTTTCGATATGCCTGGGCTGAAGTGCGTTAGCCAGGTCGCGGGAAAATAAGTCGAGATGGATTGTTCGCCATGTCATTTTGATGAGGCGATAGCCCTCTGAGGGACCGTACGAAACGCGCAGAGCGGCAATGCGGCTGGCAAGATTCCGCAACCCACTTGCACTTCGGGCATTCCCATCCACAACATCTAAACTTCACAGTGTCGTACGGTCCTTCACGGCGGCTTCGCCGACGTTCAGGATGACATTCCAAAACGGAGTAATCCGAGTTCAGGTGGAACTCTTTTGTCCGGGTCCCGAGAGCCTGCCGAAGAATCGGTCTTTCCATGATGGCGGTGTGGCCCGAATCAGCAGGCATGTGATGTTGTCATCACTGCCGCCTGCTTTAGCGGCTTCAATCAAGTCGCTGCAAGCCTTATCCAGAGAGTCCTGATTCACCGACTCGGCGATTTTGTCTTCCTTCACGTAGCGGGAAAGACCATCGCTGCAGAGCAGCAGCACGTCTTCGGGACTGAACTCGTGATCGGCCAGATCTGGTTCGACGGTGTCGTCGGTCCCGAGGGCGCGCACGATCACGTTCTGCATCTTTGAATTTTCGGCTTCTTCCAGAGTCATCAGACCGCGGCGGACCTGTTCCATCACCAGGGAATGGTCCTGAGTTAATTGGGCGACTTCACTTTTGCGGATGAGGTAAATGCGGCTGTCGCCGACGTTGGCGATCGAAAACAGATTGCTTTCCACCGCGACGGCCACGATGGTTGAGCCCATACCAGCAACAGTGATGTCCCTTGCGCCAGCTTCATGAATTGCCTGATTGGCGAGTTGAATGGCTCCGGCGAGGTCGGCGGCGCGTTGCGAGACGCCTTCGAATTGCGTCACTCCGGAGCGCGTCGTGTCACCCGTTTCCCGGTAGAAGCCGAGAACCGTGTCTACCGCGATCTTGCTCGCCAGTTCGCCGGCTTGCTGTCCACCCATGCCGTCGCAGACGACGAAGATTCCATGGCGCAGGTCGTATCCAAAGTTGTCCTCATTATTCTTGCGCACGAGGCCGATATCGGTCATGCCGGCGGCTTGAATTACGTAGCTCATGCTGAGTCAGGGAATCCTAACGTATCGGTCTCTCACCGTAAACCCTGAAACGCCGGACAGAATCGGAGGACCCAAAATTTGTTGAAACGGCGCCCAGACTGAACTCCGCGGCGGATTTTGTCCCAATACTGACTAACGCCGCGCCCTGCCCGCTTTCTTGCTGAGGGTGTGCCACTCGTTCTGCAGGTCCTTGCTGGCGAATTCAGCGAAGGCGACGACCGAATCCAGCGCCTTGGCGGCCTCTTTCTTGTCTCCACCGTCGAGCGCGCCTCGGGCTCGGTCGATCGCCTGCGACATCTGGCGATCCGCGACCGACTTGCGGCGCGACGCGAAGATGGGGACAATTCGGGCGAGTAGTGGAGATTTCGCATTCTCCTGCAGCGTACGTTTAGCGCCCTCTCCGAACTCCAGATAGGCGTATGCGTTACCGACCGCCTGCAGAGCGGTGGCTTCACAGGCGCTGGCTTCGCGCAATGTTGCCAGTGCTTTCTGTACAGCTTGAGTCTGCAGGATGGACTGCGGTTGAGACTCCAGTACTTGAACGGCTTCAGCGTACTGCTCGTGGATGCGGAGGTCCTCGGCGGCCAGGAGGGCAGACTCGATGGTTCGCTCGAAGGATTGGAGGCGCGCTCTGGCATCTTCGAGGACGAATATCAACGAAGCTGTCTCCGGTTCCTGCCGGATGGCACCCAGCAGGTCGACGACTTCGGCGTATGCTCCACGCGCCATGAGTTCCTGCGCCTGCCGCATCAATCCCTGAATGTGGGTATTCTTCAGGCCGCGATCGGCCTCCTGACGGGCGAAGTCCATCAATTCGGCAATTTCAGGAGAGAAGATGCCTTCCCTCTGGCACGCTTCCAGAAGACGCAGGGCCTCGGGGTATCTACCGGCGCTCATCGCTTCATGCGCGCGCTGCAGATACTGGGAGCGGTTCTGCTCCTGCGTGCGCTCAGAAATATGGCCGACGATCGTGGACTGGAGGGCCAGCAGCCGCTCATTTCCAGGCGCTTCGTGCAGGAGTTGATGCACCAGCTTCAAAGCTTCTTCCGGGGAAGTCTCAATCAGGCTGCGGCAGCGTAGGGCGACCTCGTCGACGCGCCGGCGGACCTCCTCGTCACGGAGTTTGCGAGCAAGGCTGCCCCTCAGCTTAATCAGGCTCGGCTCGCTAGGAAGGCGCTCCAAAGCTTGCTCGACCAGTTTTGTCGCGCGGGTCAATTCCTCAACCGTTGAGGCAACCGACACTTCGTTCTGGAGTTGTTCAAGGATGCGCCGCCGCTGCTCCTGCTCGCGGCCTTGCCTGGCGGCGGACTGCAGCGTGATTAATTCTGGATTGGCGGGATCAACCTTTTCTGCTTCGGCGAGGGCTTCCATCGCCGCGGTGAAATGCCGGGCGCCGATTTCTTTGCGCGCACTCTCCAGCAATTTCCTGGCTTTGGCCTGCCGTGCCGCTTCTTCGATCAGACGCGCCAAAGTCACATGAGCCGCTCGAACGCGTGAGTCGTCCCGATCGACCTCGAGAGCCTTCGCGATAACCGCTCCAGCGGCCTCCAGATCGCCGCGCTCGCGGGCGGTATCGGCTTCGCGCAGATATCCGTCGATCAGTTCACGGCGTCTTTTTTTCTGCCTTACCGATTCCAACTGGTCCGCAAGTTCCGAACTCGACGGATCAAGCCCACAGGCCTCTTCCAGGCAGTGAATCGCATCTTCGTAGCGTTTGTCTGCCGACGCGTCCTCGGCATGCGCTTTCAGTTGCCGGATTTGCTCGGCTCGCGCCCTGAGATTAAGATTCTGCTGAACCTGCGCGATCATTTGCCGCGCTGTGATTTGCTGATTATCGACTTTCAGCACCTGCAGCAGGATGTCTCTGGCGGAAGTGAACTCTTCTTCCCGCACCAGCCGCTGAGCCCTCTGAATCCACTCGGTGACCTGCTCTTTCCTCAGTTCCTGCTCAACGGATCCGATTTCCCCGGCCATCTCGTCGGCTGAGGAGTAGCGGTCGTCGGGACTCTTGGCAAGCGCCCGGTCGAGAATGGCGTCCAGGGCGGCAGGATATTTCTCGATATACAAACTGAGCGGAGGATGCTTCTCCGTCAGGATCTTCTGCACGATGCTGTAGTCGCCCGTAAACGGGAGCTGTCCCGTCAAAAGCTGATACATCATTACGCCGACGGAGAAGATGTCGGACCGTCCGTCGAACGCAGCGTTTCTCAGGCGCTCAGGCGCCATGTATTGCAGCGTGCCAATAACGTGTCCAGTGCGGGTCAGATGCCCATCCGTTTTTTCCTGCCGCGCAATTCCAAAATCGAGCAGCTTCACGACGCCGTCTGATTGCACGATGACGTTGGCAGGCTTGACGTCGCGATGTATGACGTCATTGCGGTGGGCGTATCCCAGGGCATAACAAACTTGCTCCACAATTTTCAGTTTGAAGGCGAGCGACTGTGATTTGCCGGACTGGATCAGGCGATCCAGAGGATCGCCTGACAGATACTCCATGACGATGTAGGGGAAGCCGTCCTGCTCGCCCAGATCGTAGACCGTGACAATATTTTGGTGTTTCAGGGCTCCGGTTTTCGCAGCTTCCTGGTAGAAGCGCTTCAGCATCTCCTCGTCACCTGAGAATCCTTCGGTGAGGGTCTTGATCGCGACCTCGCGATTGAGTTGCCGGTCAAAGGCGCGATAGACCAGACCCATCCCCCCGCGACCGAGAAGATCGATCACTTCGTACTTGCCGATGCGCTTGATATTCGGAACGGTCACGGAAGTAAAGTCGCTTTGTCTGGGTGAAGCGACACCCCGGGGAAAGAACTGCCATGCTGTGTGGCTCGCTTACTGGTCTGCCAGCCGATTTACAGCACTAGGATAATACAGGGCAAAACAGTTCTGCGCTAGGCGGCACCGCCCGGCCAAACCATGTTGAACTGATCGTGGAGGAACTTCCTGGCTTCATCGCGTTCCGGGGTCTGGTTATCCGGAGTCGAATTGAGGTAGAGGATGTACTCCTCGGCGCTGCCGTCCGTATCCCCGTCCATGAATCGCTTGCGTGCCTGGGCCAGAATCTTGCTGGGCAACGTCTGTACCTTGTCTTTTACTTCTTTGATCAAATCTCCTCGCGCGCCGATTTCGACATCGCCGAGGAACTGGTTCTCATCCGGCGTGGTGCCCATCTGCTTCACGCCCTTGGTGTCCTCTGGCTTCACGTTCTCCAAAACCATGAACTGCTTTTCAGCCTCCTTCTTGATGGAAGGATTGGTAGCAACGACACTGCCGCTGGCGTCGGTGATGCGAAATCCAAGTTCTACGACCGCGCTCAGATCGATCGTCTTCTTTGTGTAGCTGTACGGCTTTGTCACGTCGATCATTTTGGTCTTGGGGATGGAGTCGAGTTTTCGCCCCAACGTGTCTGCCTTTTTCTGGGCGTCATCGACCGCCTGCTCCGCCGTCGCAATGTCCTTCTTCTTGCCATGCGGCCGGGTTGCCTCCAGGGTTCTCTGCGCCTTCTGAAGATCCTGGTTTGCCGCCTCGTACTCGCGGTTGGCTCTATTCCAGTCCTCGTTGGGTATATCCCGTGTGCCCACCAAGTATTCGGAATCGAGGGACTCGATGCTCGGCTTAGTGACAGGGCGATGTTCAAGGACGTCGCCGATCAATTGGAAATTCGGGTCGATGGGCGTCGAGTCCGCAGCGCGAATGATTCTGACGGGGAGCGCCGTGGTCTCCAGGCCCGTCGCAATAGCGTCAGAAAGCTGATCCGCAAAGCCGGAACTGTCACGCCGCGAGGTCTGGTCGCGGAAAACCACCTTGATCGACAGCGTGGAACGAATGTTGTGGATGGTGGAGTACTTGGTGCGCTCATCGCGAATATCGTCGCGATTCGGCTGGTATTGCTGTGCCTCCTGAAGATACAACCAGGCAACACCGACGCCGGATCCGAGCGGTTTATCCAGATAAGTCTTCGCTCGAGCCACGTAGTAATCACTCAGTGTTTGCGAAACGAGATCGCGCCGGAGTTTCAGGTTCTGATTGTCGGACTCCAGAGTGCAAGCGCGCTGAAGGTATGAATATGCCTGCTGTACGCCGATCTCGTCAGCCCGACCCTGGATCGGGTTGTGAGCGTCCAACAGGCGCTTGGCCTCATCGGACGCACTCTTCACATAGTTGGGCTCGAGTGTTTGTATACGATCCTTCACCAGCGCCCGCTGGGTCTCCGGGAGATCAGCCAACACTTCGTAAGCTTCGATGTATTTCTTGTCCTGCTCGAAAGCATTGCTCTGCTGCAGAGCGTTATCGGCGGCAGCCTGGTCGTTTGAGGATTGCAGACTCCCTTGGGCTTGCTTCAAAGCAGCCGTGGCTTCGGCGGTTGGCTTGATGGAAACTGCTCTCTGGTATTCCTGGACCGCGTCACGCCACTTCTGACTGGCAATGGCGGCTTTGCCTTGCTCGAAGTGATGCTTGTAAGCCGCATCGAGAATGGCCCCAATGCGCGGTTCCTCATCGGCGAACGCGCGGAAATCGGAGACTGCGGCTACTGCTTCATCGTAGTGCTGCGCAGCGATATTCGACTCTCCGCTTTGCAGGGCCGCTCCAATCCGTTTCGTTTCCGTTCCGATTGCGTCTTCGAGAGTCTTACCCTGATCAAAATGGGGGTCGACTCCCAGAGTCTGTTCTGTTAGCTGAAGGCTAATTCCCAAGTGCGCATATCCCGTCGTGTGGTTCGCCAGCGCCTGGCGATAGGCCTGTAGTTCTGCGCGGACCTTATCCGCAACGAGCACCAGTTCGGAGTGCACCGCGTCACGCAACTTGCTGGCATCGTCACTGGTAGGGATAAGCTCGTGGGCCTGATCCGCCCGCAGATATGCTGTTCGAAGCTGAGCATATGCGGGTGAACTCGACGAAGCGGAACTGCGATAAGCGGCTAAGCCGTCGTTCCCGTCCTTCAGGAGCAGCGCCACCAGACTTTGCTTGGCAGCATCGGTATGAGCTGCTTTGGCGTACCGCGCCAAGTAATCCTGCCATTGTGCGATGGAGTGCGCTCTATTAGCTCGTAGATATTCGGCGAGCTCAGCGTCCGGCGCTTGCACGAAGACGATCTTTACCGTGGGTTTTAACGGAGGCAGAGCCGTAACACCCTTTTCGGAAGAACTCAGCACCTGTCCCGACAGCGCGGCGCGGTCTGCCAACTGTGCCGGTGTGAGGGATTCATCTTTTTCGAATTTCAGGTTGGTCGGCACCACGCATTCCGATTCGGTGCCACGGGTGAGAGTCATGGTCCCCTTGGCATCGCGCTCCAGGGACGTCACCGACGGAGTGAGGGCAACTTTTGGCAGCTTGCCGTAGTTCGATTTATTGATCTGCGTCACGCCGGTGCAACTGCGGACTTCTGCCTTGCCATTGATGAGCAGTCCCGTCAATTGCACAAAGGCGGCGCCATTGGGACCGTCATAGAGTTCGATTGCGCTGATGGGCACATCTTTGGATTGAACCGCGGGAACCACCAAAGCAACCAGGAGGAGTGAAAGACACAGTCTCTTCAGAAATGGCCAAAGACAGAAAGCGGCATGAAACATCGAACGTCGTGGCATAGAATCCCCGGGGTGACGGCTATCGTCATATGAAATCGCCCTGTGTAGGTGCCCGTAATCATACTCAGTGTTGTGTTGAAGTCAAGCATGCCCAAGGGGGATACGAGGGGCACGACGGTGCCATGAAAGGGGCGAGTATTGCAAAGAAGTTGGCGAGTGAAATGTTTGCCACGCGTACCAATTTGGCGTAACCTACTTTCCCGGACGAATCCTCCTTCCCCCGCGTCCCCGAGTTCCCATGGTGCCTTTCGAACCAAAGACGGACAGCAAAGAGTTCGAGATCCTGAACCCCGAGCAGAGCGCAGCGACGGGGAGTCGAATTGCAGCGTCCGCAGCCGCGGACCTGACGATTCGAGTTTGGCGCCGAGATGGGGGCGGCGGTACGGCGGCGCTGAACTGGCAGAGCGAGAGCGTTCTCGTATACATGATTGCTGACCTGGTTGCGGCGAGTCATGGCCGCACCGCGGTTGAGATGCCCGCCGCGATGGCCGCGCATTTCGATAATTCGCTCCACGCTCTTGTAGCCGCGAAGCGTATCGAGAATGCGATCCTGGAGTTCCTCGCCTGCAGGCCGGGCGATTACATGGGGGCGGCCGTATTGATTCATCCGCTTGTCGCAGCAGGCTTCAGTCAAGGAATGGCGCAGAGCGCGCTGCGGCTCGCCGAACCAGGGCAGATCATTCTTGCCGAAGAGGTCTCACGGCGTTTCCAGGATTTCCCCGGCATTGAGCTTCGCGCTGTGCCGGCGCTGACGACGGGTGGAACCGAGCACGCCGGACTCGCAGAGTTAATCTGGACGTCACCAGAGCGGTTAGCCAGCCTGCGGAATTCTGCTAACGTTGCGCCCGCAACTTCGGAGGTCGGTCCGCCGGTTGGGGCCACGATGATCGTGAATTCGCCTCTCGCGACATCTCGTAGTAACGCGGCCAGTGGTTCGGAGAGAATCGACACGGCTCCGCGGAGGCCATCTGCTGCCGAGGAATTCAAGAATCGAGAAGGAGCTTTCGAAGAAGGCCTCGCGGAATTCGAGGAGCGGCGCTCGTTCATCACGGGTTCGAGAATGGTGGTTGGGGCGGTTGCGATCGTGCTGGTGATTGTAGCGCTGGTATTGTTTCACCCATGGTCCGGCTCCAAGGTTCAACCTAAGTCACAGGTAGATGAGACTCCTGCAGGGACAGCACCGGCCACGACGACTGAAGCGCCGGCCAGTAGCACTTCGCAGCCTCCCGTGGTGCAACCGCCTCCTGAGCAACCTGCCAAAGTGCAGCCTCCGCCTGCGAAGCCACCTGTGACGATCAAATCACCCACGGAGAAAACGGCCAGGGACAAAGACAAAGCCAAGAAGCCGCAAGATACGCCAATTCAGGGGTTCGAGGGCAACAGTACCTATGATGGCATGACCCAGAAGGATATCCCGCGCCTGTTGCAGTGGGCCAGGTCGGACGCCGGCAATGGAAATTATGCCAAAGCGGCTCAGGAATACCGAGTCATTTTGCAATTGCAGCCCTACAATGCGGACGCGAAAGAAGGGTTGCGCAAGATTCAAGTCGCTCAGCAGCGGGATCAATAGACGAAAGTCGGGGCTGCCTCAAACTCCCCAAGGCAGCATTCTCGCCAGGAGTCTCCATGTCAAATCGTTTTGATTTTGGTGGCGTCAATTTGCGAGCCAGCGAAGAAAACGCCGTTGCGCGGCCCACTTCGGAGACGCCGTTCTGTATCGCGATTCTCGGCGATTTCAGCGGGCGAGACAATCGAGGCCTAATCGAGCCAAGGGCGGTCGGCGAACGCCGTCCGTATCTCGTCGACCGGGATAATTTCGATGCAGTGCTGTCAAGACTTCGCCCTGAATTGCACCTGCCTACCGAGGGTGGAAACCCGTTGGTGTTTCGTTTCTCGCAGTTAGACGATTTTCATCCCGACCATCTTTTCGAGAACGAGGCCTTCCAGAGACTCAAAGCTGTACGTGAGCGAGTGCAGGACTCGTCGACTTTTGCCGAGATAGCCGATGAGCTTGGTCTCCGTCCTGCGTCGGCTGCACGCGCAAGCGAGAGCCCGTGCATGTCGGCGCCAAGTCCAGCTCGCTTGGCATCCGGCAGCCTCCTCGACGAGATGATCGAGCAGACGGAATCTCGCGTAGCATTGGAGCCGGCTCGCAAAACCGGCGAGATCCAGGAGTTTGCGCGGCAGCTCGCCGCGAAGTATTCCGTCAGCGCTCCTGATCCTCGTCAGCCCGATGTCGTAGCGGCGGTTGACGGGGCGATTGGCGACACCATGCGTGCGATTCTCCACCACCCTGACTTCCAGGCTCTGGAGGCCATCTGGCGTGCAACGTTCCTGGTCGTTCGACAGATCGATACCGGACCGCAACTGAAGATTTATCTGATCGATATTTCAAAACAGGAGTTGGCGGCAGACCTGAAGGAGTCGGAGGATCTCCGCAAGTCGGGAATCTTCCGGTTGCTGGTGGAGAAAGCGATCGACACGCCCGGTGCGGACCCGTGGTCGGTTGTCGTGGGGAACTTCAAATTCGGATCGGGAAGTGAAGACATGGACCTGCTCGCGAAAATGGCGGCCGTCGCTCAGCGTGCTGGTGCGGTGGTTCTTGGAGAGGCGGCCCCGTCCCTTCTGGGCTGTTCTTCCATCGAAGCGGCCCCACATCCGCGCGACTGGAGCGAGTCAAAGGCCCTGGAGTCTTGGAAACAGCTTCGCTTGCGGCCTGAATCCGCGTCTATAGCCTTAGCTTTGCCCCGCTTCTTGCTGCGACTGCCTTATGGACAGGAAACCTCTGCGCTGGAGTCCTTCGAATTCGAGGAATTTCCCGGACCTCCATCCCATAACGGATACCTATGGGGCAATTCCGCATTCGTTGTGGCCCTGTTGCTGGGCCAATCTTTCAGTGAGGCCGGATGGGAGATGCGGCCCGGCAGCTTTTCTCAAATCGAGAACTTACCTCTACACTCCTTTCGGGTTGAGGGTGATTCCCAGTTGAAACCATGCGCGGAGGTCCTGTTGACTGAGGAGGCTGTCGAACGCATTCTCGATCAAGGATTAATTCCCCTGATCTCCTATAAGGGGCGAGATTCGGCCCGGGTGGGCAGGTTTCAGTCCATTGCTCAGCCAAACCAGCCATTCGCAGGGCGCTGGCAAGGTTAATCGAGGACGGATTGAACTCCACCCTTACTTCCGACCCTTCATGTCTCTGACCTTCTCGCGGTCGCCATACCTGCCATCCATCGAGCGAATAGTTTTTTCCGGGGAGTGAAGGAAAAATGTGCTGGAAATCGCTTTCTCGACAGGGGCTAAGAAACGTTTCGAGGGGTGCGGAACACTATCTGTCATTGACGTATGCGCTCAACCGACCGGTTGTCGCGCCCACTCAATAGAATTGCAGCAAAAAAGAAGCGGAACACTTGACTGAGGTATGTGCTTGTGATAAACCCTTGTCCCACGGCCCTTAGGGCCATGTGGCAAATGGCCTAATTTCCTGTGAGGTTGGGCCACCTCAACCGCTTCCCCGGCGATTGCAAATTTAAGACTTCACCTTTTAAGGCACTTCTCCGAAAACTCGAGAGGTAGGGAGCTAATATGGCAAAACCGAGCACTCAGCATAAATTGGACCGCGTGCGTCCGCCCCGCGTTCAGATCACGTACGACGTAGAGACCGGCGGCGCAATCGAAATTAAGGAACTGCCGTTCGTAGTGGGCGTTCTGGGCGATTTTACCGGTCAACCGGAACAACCTCTGCCGAAACTCAAAGAGCGGCGCTTTGTCGAAGTCACGCCCGACAACTTCGATTCCGTCCTCGAAAGCATGAAGCCGCACCTCTCGTTCGCGGTGGAAAACAAACTCAGTGAGGACTCCAACGCGGGACAGATTCGCGTGGATCTGAAGTTCAAGAGCCTGGAAGATTTCGAGCCTGAACAGGTGGCTCGTCAGGTAAAGCCGCTGAAGGAGTTACTCGATTTGCGCACGCGTCTCAATGACCTGAAGGGCACGTTGCAGACCAACGACAAACTCGACGAAGCGTTGCTCGACGCGGTGAGCAAGACCGACAAACTCGACAAGCTGAAGGCCGAAGTCGGCCAGAAGGGGGAACCCAATGCCTGAGACCCAGAAAACAGCCGGTAGTTCCGCCGTAGTAGAACAGGCGGCAGAATCGAGCCTTCTTGATCAGATTGTAGAGCAGGGCCGCTTTACCGATCCCGCTGCTCGTGAGAGAGGCAAGAATCTGGTCAAGGAATTTGTCGCTCAGGTTCTTGAGGGGTCGATGGCTCTGGGGCGGGATGCCGACCAGATGATTTCTGCCCGGGTGGCGCAGATTGATCACCTCGTCTCGATTCAGTTGAATGAAATCCTGCACCACCAGCAGTTCCAGAAACTGGAAGGCACATGGCGCGGGCTCAAGTATTTGCTGGATCAGTCCGAGACCGGCACCCAGCTGAAGATCCGGATCCTGAACGCATCGAAAAAAGATCTTCTGCGTGACTTACAGCGCGCACCTGAGTTTGACCAGAGTGCGATGTTCAAGAAGGTCTACGAGGAAGAATATGGCCTCTTCGGCGGCGAGCCGTTTGGCGCGCTGGTCGGCGATTACGAATTCAGCAAGCATCCGGAAGATCTGGAGCTGCTGGAGAAGGTTTCGCAGGTCGCAGCGGCCGCGCACGCTCCGTTCTTGTCGGCAGCGTCGTCTGAACTGCTCAACATGGAGAGTTACACGAACCTGGATCAGCCGCGTGACATCGGCAAGATCTTCGATAGCACCGAGTACGCGAAGTGGAAGGGCTTCCGTGAGAGCGATGACTCGAAGTATGTGGCCCTGACCTGCCCGCGCGTTCTCATGCGTCTGCCTTACGGCCGCGATACCGCGCCGGTCGAGGGGTTCAACTTTGAAGAGGGCGTGGACGGCACCGATCACTCCAAGTATCTCTGGGGTAACGCTGCCTATGCACTTGCGTCGAAGATGACCCAAGCGTTTGCGACCTACGGCTGGTGCGTAGCGATTCGCGGCGTCGAGGGTGGAGGGTTGGTCGACGGAATGCCGTCTCACACCTTTCGCACGGACGAGGGCGACGTCGCCCTGAAGTGTCCGACGGAAATCGCGATCACCGATCGCCGCGAGAAAGAACTCGCCGATCAGGGTCTGGTGCCGCTGGTTCACTGCAAGGGTACCGATAAGGCTGCGTTCTTCAGCATTCAGTCTTGCAACAAACCGAAGCTGTACGACTCCGACTCGGCGACGGCGAACGCTCGTATTTCGGCGCAGCTGCCGTACATGATGGCGACCTGCCGGTTTGCGCACTATCTGAAGTCGATGATGCGCGACAAGATCGGCGGATTCATGTCGCGCGACGATTGCTGGCGCTATCTGAACCGCTGGATCGGCCAGTACGTGACGCAGGATGACAAGGCCAATCAAGCGACCAAGGCGAAGTTCCCCCTGAGAGAGGCACGTATCGACGTGGAGGACGTAAAGGGCAAACCCGGGGTGTACCGCGCGGTGGCATACCTGCGGCCGCACTTCCAGCTCGATGAACTGAACGTTTCGCTGCGTCTGGTGGCGGAGCTGCCGGCTGCTGCCAAGTGATGACCCGTTGTATAGGTTCGAGTTTCAAACAAGGCCCTAAGGGGTTCTTGAAATCTAAATGTTCGAATGAGGAGGAATTTCAATGCCAGGTGCTGCGTATATTTTGCTTAAGGGGATTGACGGTGAATCCAAGACAGTGGGAAAGGATAAGAACATCGAGTGTGAGAGCTATTCATTCGGTGCTTCGAACCCGGCGAACCTCGGCAGTAACGGTCTTTCGGGTGGCACGGTGTCGCTGTCGGACTTCAGCTTTACCTGCGAAGTCGATGCGTCCAGCGCTCAGATTCTTAACCAACTCTACAACGGCAAGCCCGTCGACTCCGCCGTGTTCACGCTGCAAGAGTCCGGCGGCGGGGCGAATCCTTATGACTATATAACGGTGACTTTCACCAACTGCTACATTACCGGCCACAGTATGGGCGGCGGACAGCAGGGAAAGCCTTCCCAGAGCGTGAGCTTCGCGTATGAGCAGATCCAGTACGCGTTCAGCACCCAGAACAGCGCAGACGGTTCGGTGCAAAATGCAGGGAATGCGACCTACAACATCTCCACAGCTACGACGTCCTAACCGGGCGATGGCTTGATATCGATTGAAGCTGGAGGCACTTCGGCGGCTGCGAGAGCAGTTCGAACCGGAGCGCCTCCGGATTGTACTTCAGAGAACTTGTGTTGGCGATGAATTCGGGACTTGGCTGCATCCCGTCCGCGAGTTTTTTCTCTCTGGTGCCTAATGAATCCACAAGAACTATTCCGGGCCGGCCGGCTCACTGATGCGATCAAGTCCTTAAGCGCTGAATTGCGTGACAATCCCACCGATGTTCGCCGTCGCACCTTCCTTTTTGAGCTTCTGTGCTTTGCCGGCGAATACGAGCGCGCCGATAAACAATTGGAAGTCCTTGCTCAGGCCGGGCCGCAGAGCGAGATGGGGGTGCTGCTCTATCGCAGCGCTTTGTTCGCGGAGCGCCAGCGGCAGGATGTATTCGAGAGAGGGGAATTTCCCAGCGCGCAATCGGCGGATGACGATTCTCCGAGCCGAGGCGGAACAGCGAACGGAAAGACTTTTACCGATTTCTCCGATGCGGATCCCAGAACCGGTGCCAAGCTGGAGATCTTCGCGGCGGGAAATTACCTGTTGCTGCCGCTGGAGCACGTCGCATCGATCGAAATCCCGGCGCCGCAAAAGCTCCGGGACCTGATTTGGACGCCAGCTGCAGTTCGTACCACGCCCGCCTTCAAGGGAACCGAGCTCGGGGAGGTTCTTCTTCCGGTGCTTGCTCCTTTTTCGTGGCGTCATCCCGATGAAGCCGTGCGCCTGGGACGCGTGACGATGTGGGAAAAACCCGAAGGCGGCGAATATCAAGTTCCTTATGGCCAGAAGATGTGGGTAGTAGACGACGAGGAAGTCCCGTTCCTTGAACTGCGAGCCCTTGAGTTCAATCCCGCTTCCGTGGCCGCCTGATCGACATGCCCTTTCCAGACGATCTGCTGAATCCCATCGAGGGGCCCAATCCGAGCGGGGCCAATCTCCGCTACGACCCTGTCTACGACAAAATCAAAGAAGCGCGGCGCGAAGAAACGCAACCCCCGCCGGGAATGACCGAGCAGGATCGCAAGGTCTCCGACAACCCGCAGGTGATCAAGCTCACCACCGATCTGCTCACAAACAAAACCAAAGACCTGCAACTGGCGGCTTGGCTCACCGAGGCATGGCTGAAGCAGCGCGGCTTTGGCGGATTGAAAGATGGACTTGCGCTCTGCTGCGGGCTGGTCGACAAATTCTGGGACACGCTCTATCCGGAGATTGACGAGGGCGATGCCGAATCGCGCGGAGCGCCTCTCGGTTTCCTTGGAGTCAAGCTCGACATCCCGATCAAGCTGGTGCCTGTAGTCGAGAAGGCCAAGTACGGCCTGCTCGATCACAAGCAGTCTCGTGACGTCGGCTATGAGGATCAGGTCAAAGGCGACGAGGCAAAGAAGAAGCGTGCCCAGCTTGTAAAAGAAGGAAAACTCACTCCGGAACTTTTCGACAAGGCATTTGAGGAGACACCGAAGAAGTTCTACGCGCAAGCTGAGAAAGATTTGGACGCGTGCCTGGAGAACCTGACCCGACTGAAGAAGAGTTGTGACGAGAAGTTCGGCAGTGAAGGACCTGCGTTCGGCCCGTTGCAGTCTGCCTTGGACGCAAGCCGGCATCTGATTCACGGTTTCCTGCAGAAGAAGCGCGAGAAGGAACCCGATCCGGTGGAGGAGGTTCCTGCGGCTGAGGCTGCGCCCGGTGCCGATGGCGCAGGAGGGCCTGCCGCTGCGGGTCCGGTGCGTACCGGCGTGCTGATCTCCGTCGATGGTTCTTCGGAGCCGCCCGACCGCATTGACGCCATCAAGAAAATTGCCGAGGCGGCAGCTTTCCTCCGTCGTCGTGAACCGCAGAGTCCGGCTTCCTATCTCATGTTGCGGGGTCTACGGTGGGGAGAATTACGGGCAGCGATTGAACTCGCGGACCCGACAAAGTTGGAAGCCCCGCCCACCGACTTGCGCAGGCATTTGAAAAAACTACTTTTGGACAAGAAGTACGAAGAATTACTTGAGGCGGCGGAAAGCGCAATGGCTCTTCCTTGCAGCCGGGCCTGGCTCGATATGCAGCGCTTTGTGGTCGAGGCATGCGAGGCGCTGGGGAGCGGTTACGAGGCAATCGCGCGGGCCATACGCTCGGAATTGAAGGCGTTGGTGACCGACATTCCACAACTGCTGGATGCCACTCTGATGGACGAGACTCCCGCTGCGAATGCGGAGACACGTGCCTGGCTGGTTTCCTTGAGCCAGGCGCCCGCCTCGGCAACTCCGGCGGATGGGGCCGCGCATGCAGCGTCCTCGAACGGACTCGGGTCGCGTTGGCCGGGCCAGCCTACCGACGCTTATGTTTCTGCGCTGCAGGCTCTGCGCGATGGTCAGGAACGAAAAGCGTTCGAGATTCTGCAGCAGGACATCGCTCGCAAGCGCTCCGGCCGAGAACGCTTCCGCCGTCGAATGCAGCTAGTCGAGATCTGCGCTACCACAAATAAACCGAACGTGGCGCAACCGATCCTCGACGATGTCGCGGCTGCCATTGAGAATCACAAACTGGATGAGTGGGAGGATCCCGGCCTGGTGGCCAGCGCCCTGGCGACGCTGATGAAGATGAGCGTCAAAATCCAGGCAGACAAAGCCGCGCAGCAAAAGATTTTCGAGAGGATCTGCCGCCTCGATCCGGCGCAAGCGCTGGGAGACGCAAAATAACGCATGCCCAGGCGAGATGTTACCGGACCAGTGACTCTTTCGGTGCTTGATCGCCTGATCGATCGGGATCCGAAGACTCGCTCATCAGAGGTTCCGCTTTCGCGCGCTCAATCGCTTCGTGAGCTCAAGTGGGCTCTGAAACGCGATCTGGAATGGTTGCTCAATACCAGGCAAACCATCGATCTCGCTCCCGATTCCGCTCGCGAGACCAACCGTTCCGTCTATCACTATGGCTTCGCGGACGTGTCTTCGAAGTCGGTGCTGTCGACCCGTGATCATGCGGACCTGGTGCGCGATATGGAGTCGGCCATTGCCACCTTTGAGCCCAGGCTTAAGCGCGCCCGTGTGCGCATGGAACCGGTGGAAGGCAGCGCTCGGACGCTGAAGTTCGTTATTGAAGGACTGCTGTGTATGGACCCCGCCCCAGAACCGGTACGCTTCGACACAGTGCTTGAGTTGGGCAAAGGTGAGTACGAAATCAAGGGAGCCGACCTTGCGTAATGAGCTGAGAGATTATTACGAGAGCGAACTCACCTTCCTGCGCCAGGTTGGAGCTGAGTTTGCCGATAAGTACCCGAAGATCGCCTCTCGTTTGCTGCTCGAATCCGATCGCTGCGAAGATCCCCACGTCGAGCGCATGCTGGAAGCCTTCGCGCTGCTCGCCGCGCGCGTTCACCTGCGCATTGACGATGACTTTCCGCTGATCACCGAGGCGCTGCTGAACATACTCTACCCGCACTATTTGCGCCCGGTGCCTTCAATGACGGTGGCGCAGTTCCACACCGACCCAGAGAGCGGCAAGCTGACCAGCAGCCTGAAAATTCCGAAGGGAACCGTTCTTTATTCTCGTCCCGTCGAGGGAGTACCGTGCAAGTTCCGCACCTCCTATGACACAACCCTGTGGCCTTTCAAGGTCTCGCAAGCACAGTGGATGACGCCCGACCGCATCCGGCCTGCGCTGCGTGCTTCTGAAGCCGCAGTTTTTCGGGTCGAACTGGAATGCTTTCCCGACGTCTCATTTGAGAAGTTGGACCTTGAAACGCTTTCTTTCTATCTGAACGGTGAAAGTTCGGTAGTCCACGCGCTTTACGAACTGTTATGCCGGAACTGCGTTCGCATTCTGCTGCGTGATCCCGCCAAGCCTAAAGCTCCGGTGCGGGAAATTTCCGCACGGAACCTTCAACCGATGGGATTCGGCGAGAACGAAGATGTCTTGCCGTATCCGCGGCGATCGTTCATGGGATACCGCCTAGTGCAGGAGTACTTTGCGTTCCCGGAAAAATTCTTCTTCATGAGCCTGAAGGGGCTCATGCAGTTGCAGCAAGCTGGTTTCACCTCGAAGGCCGAACTACTGTTCATGATCTCTCCCTTCGAGCAGGACGGACGTCATCAACGCCTCGAAGTGGCCGTGAACGAACGGACCCTCCGTTTGGGGTGCGCACCCATCATTAATTTGTTCTCGCAGGTGGCTGAGCCCATCCTGGTCGATCAGACCCGCTTCCAGTATCCAATTGTGCCGGACGCGCGACGCCGTCAAACGATGGAGATTTATTCGGTCGATGAAGTGGTCAGCACCGACGCCGAAACCCACCAAACGGTGACTTATCATCCGCTCTATTCAGAGCGCCATGCAGTGCAGGGAACCAGTCCCGCGTATTGGTACATCACCCGATCAGTTTCCAATCGCAAGGGCGATGAGGGCACCGATGTGTTCCTGTCGCTGGTGGATCTTTCTGCGCGGCCCATGCAGTTGGATTACGACACTGTGACGGTGCGTTGCACGTGCACGAACCGCGACCTTGTAGCGCGTTTGCCTTTTGGCAGTGAAGCCGGAGATTTTGAAATGACAGGCGGCGCTGCGATCAAGCGGATTGTCGCCCTGCACAAGCCAACCCGTACCCTTCGCCCGCCATTGGACGGCAAGACGTTATGGTCGCTGATCTCGCATCTGTCACTGAACTATCTATCCATCGTCGATGATGGAAAGGAAGCTCTGCAGAAAATTCTCGAGCTCTACGATTTCTCGGATTCCGCCGACATCAAGAAGCAGATTACAGGGATCGCTTCGGTGAGTTCGAGGCGGCATTTCACACGGGTCGCCTCCGAGCATGGGGTGGGTTTTGCCCGGGGTACGCGCGTTGAAATCGAATTTGACGAAGAGCAGTTCAGCGGTAGTGGCGCGTACTTGTTTGCGAGCGTGCTGGAAAAGTTCCTGGGCCTTTACACGTCGATGAACAGTTTCACCCAGTTGGTCGCGCGCAGTCGTCAGCGAAGGGAGGCGCTGGAGGAGTGGACACCGAGAGCGGGACAGTCAATCCTGATCTGACGAATTCCGGAAATCTGGCAGGCTGCGAAGTCGAGGAAAAGCTCCGTCGCGAGCCGTATTCCTTCGATTTTTTTCAGGCCATTCGCCTGCTCGAGAAGTTTCGTCCGGAGCGGAAGCCGGTTGGGCAGTTTGTCCATCCAGAGGCCGAGATCGCACATTTTCGTGCGCATCCTTCCCTGGCGTTCCCGGCCAGCCAGATCCAGGAACTGGAGTGGCCCGAAGACGGTCCAGTTCGAATGCTGGTTAACTTCATGGGTCTGATCGGCCCCGAGGGAGTTCTCCCGAATCCTTATACTTCGCTGATCATCGAGAGACAACGCGACGGCGACAACACCCTGCGCGATTTTCTCGACATTTTTAATCATCGGATCATTTCGCTCTTCTACCGTGCCTGGCGGAAGTACCGCGTTGATGTGGCTTGCGAGCGCGGCGAGCGCGAACTGTTTTCGCGGCATCTGTTGAGCCTGCTCGGGCTCGGTACGGAGGGCATGCGAGACCGGCAGACCCTCTCCGACGACTCTTTGATTTACTACGCCGGCTTGCTGGCCCAGCGTCCCAGGTCAGCGCAAGCTTTGCAGCAGATTCTGTCCGATTACTTTGATGTTCCGGTCGCGATTGAGCAGTTCTCGGGCGGATGGTATCGTCTCGACCCGGAGACGCAGTGTCGGTTGTCGGAAGAGAACAGCGATAGCGGAGAACTCGGATTTGGCGCGGTCGTCGGAGACGAAATGTGGAATCAGCAGTCTCGTGTGCGAATCATAATCGGGCCGCTGACTCTGGAGCGCTACGCGGATTTTTTGCCGGATGGTCAGTCCTTCAAGCCTCTTCGAGGCTGGGTTCGTTTCTTCTCGAATGACGAGTGGGATTTTGAATTGAAATTGATTCTCGAACGTGAGCAGGTTCCTGCCTGCACTCTGGGCGCGGATGGAGTTTCCGGGCCGCAACTGGGGTGGGTGTCATGGGTGAAATCGGCGCCGTTCCAACGGGATCCAGGTGACACGGTGCTGGCGCTCGAATCAACAAAGGGGTAGCGATATGAATCTCAAATCTTTGATCGGTAAGCTGAACGACTCGACCCGCGGAGCGTTGGAAGCTGCGGCAGGATTTTGCCTGGCCCGCACGCATTATGACATCGAAGTCGAGCACTATCTGAGCAAACTCCTTGACTCGACCGACAACGATGTCGCCGCCATTTTTAAGCATTTCGAGATCGACACCTCGAGATTTTCCGGTGAATTAGCCCGGGCTCTCGACCGGCTGAAATCCGGGAATGCGCGTACTCCTGCTCTCAGCCCATCGCTCATGCGGATGCTGGTCGAGGCGTGGACGATCGGGTCCATCGACTATAACGCGGGACAGGTTCGTACTGGCTTCACCATTCTTGCCCTGGCGACACATGAAGAATTGGTACGCCTGATGCGCGACATCAGCCGTGAATTCCAGAAGATTCAACCGGACGCCCTGAAGAAAGATTTTGCTTCGATCATCGCGAATTCGGGAGAGGAAGTGGAGGCGGCTGCTACCGCGGCTGCTACCGCCGGCCCCGGTGCGCCATCGGCGGGTCCAAAGCCGGCAGGGAAGACTCCGAACCTCGACCAGTTCACGATCAATCTCACAGAAAAAGCGAAGACCGGAAAGATCGACCCCGTATTGGGACGAGACTTCGAGATTCGGCAGGTGGTCGACATCCTGATGCGGCGCCGGCAGAACAATCCGATTCTGACTGGCGAGGCTGGCGTCGGCAAGACCGCCGTCGTGGAAGGATTCGCGCTGCGTGTCGCCGACGGCGATGTACCTCCGCCGCTGCGCAACGTTATCGTCCGCACGCTCGATCTTGCTCTGCTGCAAGCGGGTGCGGGTATCAAAGGAGAATTCGAAAACCGGCTGAAGGGGTTGATTGAGGAAGTGAAAGCCTCGCCAATTCCGATCATCCTGTTTATCGACGAAGCCCACACCATGATTGGCGCCGGCGGACAAGCGGGGCAGGGCGATGCAGCAAACCTGTTGAAGCCGGCACTGGCCCGCGGCGAACTGCGCACGATTGCCGCGACGACATGGTCGGAATACAAGAAATATTTCGAAAAAGATCCGGCGCTCGCACGCCGCTTCCAGGTCGTGAAGGTGGAAGAGCCCATCGAGACCCAGTGCATGACCATGCTGCGCGGGATTGTGCCTTCGCTGGAGAAGCATCACAAGGTGCGCATTTTGGATGAGGGACTGACGGCAGCCGTTCATCTCTCGCATCGTTATTTGGCCGGACGCCAGTTGCCTGACAAGGCAGTCAGCGTACTCGACACGGCGTGTGCACGGCTTGCGTTGGGCCAGAGTGCGACTCCGCCGGCAATCGAAGACAGCGTTCGCCAACTCGACGATCTTGCCGTTCAGAAGAGAATTCTCGAGCGCGAAACGGCCACTGGCGCAGATCATCGCGAACGGTTGCAAGAGATCGCGACGAAGAGCGCGGAGATCGATGCGCGCCTCTCGACATTACGCACGCGTTTCGAAAAAGAACGGGATCTGGTAACCACGATCCGGGATCTACGCAGTCAGCTGGAGGGCGCTGTTGCCTCGCAGAATGGAAAGGGCAACATGGGCGCACCCGAGATTCCTGGTGTCGCCGCCGAAGCCGCACCGTCTGCTCCAGCCGCAACCGTGGTGGCAACGGAGACGGCGTCCGCCACGGCCACGGCCGTGCAAGAAGCTGCCAAGCCCCTCGATCCAGCGGAATTGCGCATCAAACTCGCGGAAGCGGAGTCCGAACTCGCAGCTCTGCAGGGCGAATCGCCGATGATCCGAGTGGCCCTCGACGCACAAAGTGTCGGCGAGGTGATCTCAGGATGGACCGGAATTCCTGTGGGCAAGATGATGAAGGACGAAATCTCCACAGTCCTTTCTCTGCCATCAGTCCTTGGCCAACGTGTCATCGGACAAACTCATGCGCTCGAAATCATCAGCCAGCGGATTTCGACGGCGCGTGCCCGGCTCGACGATCCCAACAAGCCCATCGGCGTTTTCATGCTGGTCGGGCCGAGCGGCGTCGGCAAAACCGAGACCGCACTGGCTCTCTCTGATCTTCTTTATGGCGGCGAGCGCAACCTGATCACGATCAATATGTCCGAGTTCCAGGAAGCGCATACCGTATCGACCTTGAAGGGCTCGCCTCCGGGATATGTTGGTTACGGCGAGGGAGGCGTGCTGACCGAGGCTGTCCGCCGTCGTCCCTACTCGGTGGTCCTGCTCGACGAAGTGGAGAAGGCTCATCCCGATGTGCTCGAACTCTTCTATCAGGTGTTCGATAAGGGCAACATGGAAGATGGAGAAGGGCGCGAGATCGATTTCAAGAATACGATTATCATTCTCACGACCAACGCCGGCACCGACACGATGGCCAAACTGTGCGCCGATCCCGAAACCGCGCCGGGTCCAGACGGTCTGGTAAAAGCGCTCAAGCCGGAGCTGAACAAGATTTTTAAGCCCGCTTTCCTCGGACGAATGGTGCTGATTCCTTATATGCCGATTCGTGACGAAAACATGAAGCAAATCATCCGCCTGAAGCTGGGCAAGATTCAGCGTCGTATCCAGGAAAACCACAAGATCGATCTAACCTACGATGCGGCATTGATCGACGAAGTGGCAAAGCGGTGTACCGAGGTCGAAAGCGGCGCCCGCAACGTCGACAACATTCTGACAAATACGCTGCTGCCTGACATCTCGCGGCAGTTGTTGACCGGCATGGCCTCCGGGGCAGCAATGTCGCGAATTAATGTCGGCATTGGAACCGACGGCGGATTTGTGTACCAGTAAAACCGCAGCGCGCTGAGGATTCGCGCCAAGGCGATAAATGTTATGCAGTAATCCGCAACGAAGGGCGGGGTTGTGCCAGACGAAAATTACACGCAAGATCACCGGCTGTATGCCATTGATACTCCGCTGGGCAAGGACGTGCTCCTGCTGCAGGAGATCACCGGCTATGAGGGCATTTCGCACCTATTCAGCTACGATCTCGACCTGCTGGCATACGACAACGACTCCATTTCCTTTGACGACATTGTCGGGCAGAAGGTCTCGATCAAGATTCAACTACCTGACGGTTCTCCGCGCTACATCAGCGGTTACGTGAGCCGCTTCATTCAAGGCAAAACCGATGAGCGGCTGTTCACGCATTACCGCGCGCAGGTTGTGCCCTGGCTATGGTTCCTGACCAGAGAAGCGGATTGCCGTATCTTCCAGAACATGACCGCACCCGACATTATCAGCAAGATTTTCGATCCGTTCAGTTTCAAGGATTTCAAGCTCAACCTGAAGAGCAGTTATCCGCAGCTTGAGTATTGTGTGCAATACCGCGAGACTTCTTTCAACTTTGTCTCGCGTCTGATGGAAGAGTTCGGCATCTTCTACTACTTTGACCATACAACTCAGAACAAGCACACTCTGGTGCTGGCCGATCAATCGAGCAATCTGCCCGCCTGCGCCAATTCTCCGATCAGCTACGACACCGAAGTCGGTGGCCTGGCCGACCCTGAAGTGATCATCAACTGGCACGTAGAGCAGGAGGTCAAGACTGGAAAGTACACAGTCACCGACTACAACTTCACGACGCCTTCGACCAGCCTTCTCTCCAACGAACCCACGGTCGTGAACCTCTCTGCCAGCCAGGATCTGGAGTTGTATGACTATCCCGGACTCCATACCACTAAGGATGAAGGCGACACCGTCGCTAAAGTGCACATGCAAGAGGAAGAAGCCGGGCACATGGTCGTCTCTGGAGCGGGGAACGCACGCGCGCTCATGTCAGGATTCTCGTTCCAGCTGAAGAATCATTACCGCTCCGATCAAAACACGAACTATCTCACGACAGAAGTTCGCCATCTCGGGTCTGCGGGACAGAGTTACACAACGGCCGGTACCACAGGCGGAGAAACCTACTCCAACCACTTCACCTGCATCCCGGCATCCGTTCCCTATCGCCCGCTGCGGGTGACTCCGAAGCCTTTTGTGCAGGGACCGCAGCCGGCATTGGTTGTCGGCAAGTCCGGAGAGGAGATCTGGGTCGACAAGTACGGACGGGTTATTGTGCAGTTCTACTGGGACCGCCTCGGACAGAAGAACGAAAACAGTTCTTGTTGGATTCGTGTTTCCCAGCCGTGGGCGGGCGGAAACTGGGGAGCGATGTGGATTCCACGCATCGGCCAGGAAGTCCTGGTGAGCTTTTTGGAGGGAGATCCTGACCGGCCCATCATCACTGGTCGCGTTTACAACGCTGACCAGATGCCACCCTACACGCTTCCTGACAATCAGACGCGCAGCACCTTCATGTCGCGGAGCTCCAAAGGCGGAGGCTCTTCCAATTACAACGAACTGCGCTTCGAAGATCTGAAGGGGCAAGAGCAGATCTTCATGAACGCCGAGAAAGACATGGACCTGCGAGTGGAGAACGACTCGCGGGAATTCATCGGCGCCAATCGCCATCTGATCGTGACCACCAATCAGCAGGAACAGGTACAGGCGGATAAGCACCTGCACGTTCAGGGCAGCCATTTCGAGAAGATCGACACCAACTTGTCGCTCAACGTTGGCGGTAATCAGATGGAGAGCGTTACAGGGAACAAGTCTCTTTCGGTTACTGGTAATCAGAGCGAGAGCGTGACCGGGAACGTATCGCTCTCGGTGACTGGGGGCAAGAATGAGTCCATCACCATGGGATACGCCATGACTGCCATGAGTATCCATCTCACCGGACAGTCGGGCATCGTAATCGAATGTCCCGCGGGAATTACGTTGAAGGCCGGTGGCAGTTCAGTAGACGTCAGCCCAGGAGGCGTTTACATTACCGGGACACCCATGGCATTCATTAATAGCGGCAGTATGCCCGCGATGACCAGCGATCCCAGCGGGGGCAGCCCCGATTCTCCCCAGGACCCGAAGGATCCGGATACTGCGGATGATGGGAGCAAGGGTACGAAACTGAAGTAGTTCAGTAATTCTGTATGGAATCGCGAGATAGGGCTTAATGGATCAGCCGTAGAGGCAAGCCTTTCGAACGTTTCTGGTGAAGTGGGACCAATCCTATGCCTTCGGATGCGGGCTATTACCCGGGGAAACCTTTTTTCAGACGAAAGAAGCAGCCGTGACTTTGGGGGCAAATACCGTATTGCGAATGAGTCGCAGGGAGGCGAACTCATGCCAATAGCTAAGGAACCGAAGCCGATGCCGTCGTCGCTGGATTATGTTCCGGAAAACAGCGTGCCATACGCAGTATCGTCCCGCGACAGTTGGGAGAAGTTGGCGCAGCGATCCGATGTGCAAAACGCCGGGATGTCGGCCATCGATCTCTGTTACTTCAATTTCAAGACACGTAATTTTGCGGAGATCAACTGGTATCTGAATCGCAAAATAGGGTGCCGTCATGCCACACGCGACGGATCGAACTACATGTTTTCCGATTCAGACAAGTACACGCAAAACTGTCCGAGTCCCGGAGTTGTTTACTTGCCGAAACACGGGAGCATTGCGCCGGTTCACGAGACGACGGAAGAACCAAAGCTGAATGCGTGGCTCGGCGTCGTAGGAAAAGTGGGCACTATGTTTCTTGTCGTCGGAATCGAAACTATCACCGGCGCCGTAGTGTCCCTCGATGACCCGACCAAATGGATGGCCATTGGGGCTTCCGTGAATCGAGCCGGTTTGGGTTGGGGAGCTAGCGGGGGCGCGGCTTTCGTCTTCATCACGGGCGTCAGCAACCCTCAGCAACTTAATGGCTGGCAGCAGGCCGATGGAGATTTCAACCTGGCTTTGGGCGAAAACTGGGGCAAGATGGCGAAATCGGCTTCCAAGGTCAAAAAAATCAAGCCTGTGATGGATGCAATGTTGAAGATCGGAGCCAAGACGCCCGGGACATTAAAGAAGCTCCTCAAAACGGAACCCAACAAGTACATCGATCTGGTCAAGGCGGTAAAGTCTGTCCGGGACTACAAAAACCTCAAAGCAGGCGAGGAACCAGAGGTTTTCATGTGGGACATTCCCTGGGGTAGCGGCGGTGTGGAAGTGTCGCTGTTCTACGGACTGCAGAACTTCAATGCACTGTGGGATGGAACTGAATAGTCAGATGAAAGTGACTTGCAAGCCGAAACTGTCGGCATGCTCAGAGTGGGAGCTTGAGTTTACGGCACCATAACCGTGAACTCCCCCGGAGTCACGAATGTGATGACTCCCGCCCACATGCACATGAGTGTGCAGGTATTGTCGAGGGTGGGCATGTTTCCGAGAAGTACGGTGGGCGCTCCCGGCACCCACGGGGCCGTCGTCATAGGAATACACGGCATGGGAGTCAGAACGCCCATAGCCGCGGCGGTTGCCGAGGCTACCATCGGATTCGCGGGCGACATGCACATGCCAAACGGCATGATATTCACCATGGGAATGTAGTCCATGATGTTGGCGTCGGGAACCTGATCGGTCATGACACGATTGATGGGCAGAACAACAAGCGAGCTTGGTGCCATGCCCATCGTGCACATCATGGACGCCCCCATACAGACTTGCATCGGCATACGAGAAAGTCCTCGGCGGGAAAGACTGCGGGGCATTCTAGCAGAGCCGGATCGGATTGCAACCGTCGGGTCACTTCAGCAATCAAGAGCTCACAATTTGCCAGGGGAGGGTGCATGAGCGACTTCGTCAATACCAGCGGCAGAGGCCCGATCGGGACGCCCACAAACAGCCCCATCAGTGATGGCGGCACCATGGCGCGGACTCAAAACAAGGCCAATGTTTCCCAGGGAAAATCTGGGGATGTAGAGGGAACCGGATTGTTTTCTTCCTCGTTCACTGACGCAGATCGTCAGTATCTCTACGAGATCCATCACGCGAAGCATCTGGATGGTACTCCGCTCCGGTTGGACGAGTTGGTATTCCTACGCGGGGAGAATGTACGCATGCAGCAGCAGGCAATCCGGGAATTCGGCGCAGGTTCGAAAACAGCCGCATGGTTTGAGGAAGTCATCGCTGCCTACGACGAAGAGATCGAAAAATTAAAGTCCCCGCTCGGTAGTGCGGTCAACGCATTGAAGACCGCGGTGGCTGATCGAAACTCGAAGGAAAAAGATATTCAGGAGAAAATTGTCAATCTCATTGGAATCATGCGCCAGGACGAACTGATGGGGAAGGACGATCCCAGTGCGCAAGAAGCCAACAAAGCAATCTGCCAGGCCGTCGACCGCGCCACCGACGAAAGGACCGATGCACTTGAGAATCTCCTCAAAAGAGAGAAGAACTCCTCAGGGTCGGTTTCGGAAGAGGATTTTCGCAAAGTGCTCATCAATGTGATGGGCGTCGACCGGCAGCGTGAACTCATGGGAATGAATGAGGACGAAGACGGCGGGAAAAAAGAAGAGCGAATCAGAGGTGCCGTGGTTAAAGTGATCGACGTCGTATCGGAACGCAGAATCAAAGCCGTAAAGTCTCTCATCGAGCAAGAGAAACGCGCTCCGGGGTCGGTCTCTGAGCAGAAATTCAAGGAACTTGTGGCCGCCGTCCAGGGTGATGATCGGCAGAAACAGCTGATGGGGCTTTCCGACGATACCTCGGGTGGATCGGAAGTTGTGCTCGAGGTGATGGACCTGATTATCAAGAAAAGGCAAAAGGCCGTCTCCGATCTTTTCAAAAAGCAGGCAGCTGGGGGCAGCGGCGTCACTAACGATCAAGTCAATCAGGCGATTGCCGACTACGATGCAATCAAGGTGGAGGCGCGCAGGTTCGGCATAGCAGTTCCGGAGGGAGATTTCACACTCGGGAAGCCGGAAATCTCGAAGGAATAAAACCCAGACCAGGTCGAAGACACTAAACCGAGGCCTGTCAATGCGTTGGCTCGGATCCGGGGGTACCGCTACCGTTAACCCCCTAAAGACCTTAGTAACCTTGAAGGGTAACCACTCATCCAACAGAATGGACAATAAGACCCATAGAAGGAGCCTCCTTCTAGAAAGTAGTGGTATGGCAAAGAGTAAAGTGACCTCGGGTATGTG
>Ga0210403_10000363_pt1 | contig 49231 bp, 49 predicted proteins | sample IncBWC19MmetaG_FD_150863 | JGI IMG/M metagenome (GOLD analysis project Ga0210403, IMG submission 150863) | Forest soil microbial communities from Barre Woods Harvard Forest LTER site, Petersham, Massachusetts, United States - Inc-BW-C-19-M | ecosystem: Environmental > Terrestrial > Soil >...
CGTCCCTGGCTCAACTCCACTTCCACCGCCCGCAGCTTCTCCAAAATCTGCTGCGGGGTATGCTTCTTACGCTTCATCGAAAGTCCTTCCCGCCCGTTAGGGCCGGTTAGACTCTCATATCACATGGGCCAGTTCCAAGGGGTCAGGTCACGATCACCCGGACAACTTCTGGATATTTCACTCGGTACGACTCCGCGACTGCGACTGTTCCGTCCGCAGAACAGTCATCGCTAATCACAATCTCAAACGGAAAGCCCGTTCGCTGCGCAAGCACGCTCTCAATCGCCTTCGCGATCAAAGCCCCGCTGTTGTATGAGGTAATTGCAACGCTGACCAAAGGCGCAGATTGCATCGCCGTGTCTGACCCCGCTAGCACTAACATATCCTCCTGATGTCTCCGAACCGGCCAGAAAGTCTGGCATAACCCACGCGTCCTGAATATCCGCCCTATGGAAATCACGATGCGAATTAGGCCCCCAACGGCTGTCTGCCACGGCTAAATCCTAGCGCATCACATCGTTATACGCGGCAGACATTTCATCAACGTACCTCGCAAGCGCATAGTGCTGCCGCACATGCTCGCAGGCCGACAACCCCATTTGCCTCGTCTTCTCCGGATCTTCAATCAATGAGACAAAAATGTCCGCCAGCTCTTTGCTGTCTCCGTGCTGATGCAAATATCCATTGACTCCACTTTTAACAATCTCGGGAATTCCTCCAACCTCCGTCGCCACAACTGCCCTCCTCATCGCCATGCACTCGAGAATGCTCAGCGGAAAACCTTCCCTGTGAGTACAAAGCACACAGATATCCATAACGGAGATCAACCGAGATACATCATCTCGATGACCGGTAAAAATAAATTTATCCGAGATTCCCAATTCTTTTAACTTCTCCGCAACCTCGGCATAATGACGCCGGTTCAGATCAACCAGCGAGTTGTCTCCCACAACAAGGAACCGTGCCTCTGGATGTCTTGCCAGCACATCGCACGCTGCTACCGCCAGCGTAAAGTAATCCTTTTGCGGAGATACCCGTGCGACCATTCCTATCAGCGGGCTCCCCGCCGGCACATTGAACTCGGCTCTTACCGCGGCGCCGGCATCGATCACGCCGCTTTCAGGAACTTCCACGGCATCGTAAACAACACGAGCCCTGTCTTTCGCAAGAGCAATCGGAAAGCTCTCCTTCGCCTCTCTTGAAACAAAGATGAAACTGCGGACAGGCAACAGGCACAGACGCTGCCGCAGACTCAGATGGGTGTAAGTCACTCGTAGATGACATATGTTCCGAGTCCGCGCAAGAAGAGCAGCAAGGCTGTTGTGGTATGCCGCCTTCTCATCTGAGAAGTGAACGACATTGGTCTTTATGTCCTTCAAATTTCGGGCAATGATCTGCGAGGCCTTGTAATACCGATCCCAGTGCCTCAGGCTCGGCTCCGGTGCTGCATACGTTACCGTCTCAACTCCCAGCCCCTCAAAACGCCCCCTCAACTCATGGGCATCTTCGAGGCAGAACGCAACGTTGCGGACCCTCTCCTTTGTCGCCTCCGTCATGCGCAATGTGGCGATCTCAACTCCGCCAATGCCGCTCCAGGGCATGAAGTGCGCAACGGTCAGCTTGGAATCAACAGCTCCGTCCAAACGAATATCTCCCCAATGGAATCTCATCTTGTCTCTGCCAGAAACAGTGCCCGCACACGTGGGAGTACCTGGTTTCGAACATAAACCCTGAAGACCGCCGCAACCGCGAGAAAGAAAATGGGGAGCAGTGCGAGAGTCTGCAGAAGAAACACAAGAAGGTTGCGTGGCGGAAACATAAGATTCACCGCATAAGACGCAACGGCGAATGGGACCGCAGTCAAAAACATCGGCCCCCACACTCCCCACACCACCCTCGGCCCTCCGAGATCGAGAAGCCTGGAAAAAAGCATCGGCCACAAGAAAAGATGCACGAACAAGCTGGGAATCAGCGTGCCAAGCGCCACTCCATAGATCCCGAACCTGCGCGCCAGAATAATGCTCAGCGAAAGATTTGCGATCGCTTCAATGATCGACCATTTCGCCATGATCTTATGTTTCTCGACTCCATAGGCGATCGCACCGGCCGTATTGTTCGACAACGAAAAGAAGAGCGCCGTCGCCAGAATCATCAACACAGTTCCGGAGCTCTGCGAGTACTGCGGCCCCATCCACAAACCAATGAAGGTCCGGCCCCGCGTCATCAACGTCACCAGAATCGGCAGCGAGACCGTCATCATCGCTCGCGTGCCATTCCGATAAAGCCCTATCAACCTCGACGTATCGCCGGCGGCTTCATACGTGCTCGCCGCGGGGACGAACGTAAGGGTCATCGCGCCGACCATCTGATCCGTATAACGGCAAAGAGAATTGCCGATCGAGTAGTAGGTGACCGCAGAAGCGGAAACGAAGGCCCCAACAACCAGATTATCGGTCTGATACACAAGCTGAACCGCAATCGTGATCAGGAACACATAGAAGCTGTAAGACCACAGCTGCCGCAGAATCTCGTGGTTGGGCCTTGTCAGTCGAAGCTGCAGCTCCGGATAGCTCCGGCGGGCGATCCAAAACAGAAGCGCGTTGCCGGCGACTGCCGCGATCAACTCGCAGATGGCGATAGCAACAATTCCATGTCCGCTTCGCAGAACAAGGACAACACCCAGCGCACGAATACCCAGCTGAACCAGTGTGACGAAGCTCTGCAGATCATATCGATTCAAGGCTGAAAGCACGCCGCCGAATACCCCGACCGACATGCCCAGAGCCGTATTGAAGCCAATAATCAGAACGGCAATACGCGCGTCGCCCGCCAACTCCGGCGGAATATGAAACATGTAAGGAAATGCCGCCGCCAACCCGCCGCTTAGCAGCAGTACCGCCGCGCCGATCTGGATCCGCACCCACAGGGCCGCCGACATTGCATCAGAAGCAGCCCCATGGTCTCCCTTTGTTCGCCCCTTTGAAACAAACCTGAGCACGGAGCTGCGCATCCCGAGATCAAGCAGGCCAAGATAATTGACCGCCGAGATCGCAAGGACCCAGACACCATAAGCAACAATGCCAAGTCGATGAACAATAAATGGCGCAAGAAAAAAGCCGACCGCCATGTTAGCCGCGGTGGCAAGCCAATTCGACATCACGTTTCGCGCGATATGCCTTACACGCAGCTGCAAATCAGGACTCCCAGAGCGACCTTAGTGTAATGTATCGCAGCCACCAAGCCACCCATGTGCTTGCAGGATACGCTTTTAGTAGCACCTCTGCGCGCCCTTTTCGATGCGTATCATTGCAATGCGGAAGACCGCCAATCCCTATGGCCAACCACGTTGTCATATTCGCCACAAAGCTCTCCCGGAGCGAACCGGGACGCTCCTCTTCTGGCTATCCCTTGCCCTCGCTGTCTACGTCTACTTCGGATACGCCTCTGGCTATGGCTCTATGTCCGGTTGAAGAACATGCCTGTAGCAAGAGTTTCAGGCTCTCCACCGATCCGTTCTTTGTCGAAAAGGTGCGCCGACGACGACCTCTTCGACGCCTTACAGCGGACCGAGCACTGTGTCGGCATCGGAGACTCTCCAGGCCATTGCGATTACTAGCCGCTGGCAATCGCAATCCCGCTGATGGTCTCGGGCCGACAACAGTGATCGGTCCCGTGTGTTTTTTTGGGGCACTGCAACTCTGGCAAATCGAATATTCAGGAGACTGTCTCCAAGGTCCGCGTGGATGTTTCCGCTCCAGGCTCGTCGGCTTTGGGTGACTGGGCTGCGACGGTAGTCACGAAGTAGGTGGTGAAGCCGAGAAGTATCGCCAACAGGCAGCAGTTAACTGCGAGCTGCCTCAGGTGGACGTTGAAATCGTTCTGCCGCGTTCGCTCGTACAGAGGGAGAATGAACCAGAAGATCAAAACGCCGCCGACGAGCGGCCCTTTGATTTTCAGGCTCTTTTGAGCTAAGGCAAAGCACAGCAGGACGACCAGAAAGACATAATCATAGACGAGGTGCTTCACAAAGAAGAGACTGGCGATCGAAATGAGAGTGAATTCGGCGGACCGCGAGAGCCGAAAGCGGCTCAGCACAAGGGCATACGCCGCGCTGCCGAACAAGCCGAGAGCGTAGGCGAATTGGCGCGCGTGGCTGAGAGCGATGTGAGATTTGAGGGTATGCTCAGCCAGAGTCATTAGGTCCGCGAACCCGGGGCTGACGGCGGTCGGAGCAGCCGATACGGCGAACGGTTCCAACGCGAGCCGGAGAAGCGGCGTCCTGACAAACAGCCAGACACCGAACAGTCCAACGACAGGAACCGAGACGGCAAAAAGGAGGAAGCGCAGCCGGCCACGAAACAGAAAGAGCATGGCAGCCGCAGGCGAGAAGCTGTACTTTGCTAAGCTGACGCCGAACGACAAGCCACCGAGCGCCGTCGATGCAGCCAGATACGCGCCCGACAAAAAGAAAAGCTCGAAGAAGGACATCTGACCTACTTCCAGCACGACACGAAAGGGCGAACTCATCCAGAGCAGGCAGAGGACCAGTGCAGTCTGGAAACGATTAAGGTTGAAGAGTCGCCGAAGAAGGAGCACGCAAACGACCGATACGCAGACAGTGCTCACCGTCCAGAGAATCTCGGCAGAATGAAAGCTGAGGGCGCCGAGGGGAAGCAGGATCAGATAGAGCAGGTGAAGATAGTTGGGCGGGCCGAAATGGGGGAAGTGATGCGGAAAGTGCGCGAGTTCCTCCTGCCATGGATCGATGCGTTGCCCAACCAGGTGAGCTCCAGTCCACTGGAGATCGTGGCAGCCGTACTCAAAGGCATGACGGATTCCGGCAGCAAGCGAGATGAGCGCAGCAATGCCCAGTGGGACAAGGGCAATGAGTTGAATTCGATCTGGTTTCCAACCCTTGCGCATGGAACTCCCCATCTCCGTAGTGAGCTGACATCATCTCCGTTGTTCGTTGAGCCACAGGATAGCACACAAAGATAAGAGGTTATGCGCTGAAATCCTTCGTCATTGAAAGTAGCCGATTGGAAGAGGACGACTAACGCTCCGAGGGTCGATGCCAGGGCGGCTTGGACCAGCTAGGCCTTGTTTCCACGGTCACGCAGGTATCGGAATCCTCGCCACACGCCCGTCACAAGAATCGCTGCACCGAAGGACTTCATCGCTACAGAACTATAAGAGCTTCCGCCAGAACGGATGGGTTCGGTCTGCAGCCAACTTTTATCGGTCGCTTTCACGGGTGAAACATCCCCGTAGCCATACTCATGCCAGGTCTCATCCTTCAAGTGAGGGTCGCTACAGCTGCCAGCAGTCTCATGTAATGCGGTGGCGGGACACGTCCAATTACGCTTGGCATGGTAGGTCGTATTGTTATTGAAACTCGCCCCGGGATTGGTAAACATCTTCAAATCGGTGTTGCTGTAAATCGGCGTGGCATTTTGCCCATCCGAGTTTGGGAAACCGATGAAGATGTTGTTGTCGTATTTGATCGCTGCGGTGGACGATGGATTCCCTGGATACTCGACCTCCAAAGCAACATGGTTGTTCGAATAGATAACGTTGCCCTGAAAAATCGCAGGCTGAGAGTCCGGCACGTTGATAACAACTGCGGTATCACCCGCGCGGCAAAACAGATCCAATTGAGCGTTGTACCCCGGGGGCGTACCCGGAATTGGCTTGGACATCGCCGAACAGTTCCCTACAATGACGTTGCCAATCATAGTTGCCGCCGCCCCACCTACCTTGATCTGCTGTCCCATATTGCTGAAAGCAAGGCTGTGGGTAACGGTCATGCTGGAGCCGGCGCCGCCGATGTGCACTGCGTCTAATCCGTCCTGCGTGTTGTAACTGACCGTCCCCTGATCGAAATGTACTTGCCAGCCTGGGGGGGCGCTGTCCTTTGTCGCCGTGCCGAAGCCGTCGCCATACCCACCATGGTCCTGATCCGTGCAGTCCCCGTACGGAAGCGGATGCACAATCGGATATTCCTCAGCACAGCCATTCCAGCTAATGTTGAAGTTTTGAACGAGCATTGACCCGACGCCGGTCGTGCCGCTGTTGTCGTCCGCGTTCCATCCAGAGTTCGCATTTCCCAGAATGAACAGGTCGGTTGCTAGAAACCCGTCTCCCGGTGCACCGAAGATTCCTGCACCGGCCAACCCGTGCAACCGGACATCCGTCAGGGTGATGTGCGTGGACTTGTTGTTGAGGCTAATGCCATTGCTCGCAAAATCTTCAATGACTTGACCGTTGTTCTCGCAATCCACTTTTTGACTGGACCGACCGCAGGCGGAAAAGTCGGTGATGTCCAGACAGGCGACATCCACATAAGATGATCCATTCAGAGCAAGCACTTTGCCCGTTGCCCACCCACCATGAAGCTGAGTTCTGGCCGTCTGGCTCTGACACGAGGCATAGTTCTCGCCAAGGATGCGTGTGTGCTGTGTGGCAGTACCGGACGGAGGAGGAGGTGCCCCAGAAGCAAAAACGTCTCCTGCTATACCCCAGCAGCCTGTTGAATCGCAGTAGGTTGATGCGCTGTTCGCACCCACCCGGTACGATACACCGGTTCCGATAGACCCACGAATGATATACGTGTCACCACCGGAGCCAATCCAACCCCATCCCGGAAAGGTTGTGCCGGTGGTGTAAGAACCGTCCTGCCAAAACATCCTTACGTCTTTAAATGCGCAGTGCTTATTGACCCCTGAGCCGGGATACGGGGCATCTGCCTTGCCATCGCACTGTCCTGATGCAACCTTCGTCGAAAAACGAGTCCCCCCGTCCGGCCTGACATACCATGTCATACCGAACAGGGGGCGGGAAGCACACATCAAAAGCAATGCGCAAAGCGCTTTCAAGCATCGGCTACTATTCATAAGCTCCAATACTCGCAGGAGTCGGTCGAGTATCGCCATTATAGTCCACAGAAATACCCGGGATAAGCCACAGAATCGGCCTCGCGCTTTGTGGCTTATCCCGCACCGCCCACGGTCAGGCCTTCGCCGACGAACTCGCGACGTGGGCTGTAATTGTAAGAGATTCCACCTGTTGCTCAGCGGTTGGGCCGGAGCGAGTGGAAGAGCAGAGACGCTGCGGTTCTCAGATTTTGCAGGCTTTCGGGATAGAACATGAGTGCGCGAAAGACGCTATGCAGCGCGGCTAACTGCTGTTTGCGATCGCCGAGGGCTTCCGCTCGCTGACGATAGACGCTACTCAGGGCAACACGACGTGCTCTTCTGCCGCACCCCGGTGCCCCGTAGTGCTTTTCCAGGAAGCGCAGCTGCGCATGGAACATGCGTTCGGTGTCGCTGGTCATGGCTCCGGGGGAAATTCGGTAGAGGGCGATCACCTTTGGCACGCGGGCAATCTCGTAGCGCTGAGCGATCCGGAGCCATAGATCCCGATCCTCGCTCGCTCGCATCGACTCATCGAAGTCCCCGACGAGGTCGACGCATTCGCGGCGGAAGGTAATCGTAGGGCAAGGCAGGTCGAGGCGCCGCGTATAAATGGACGATGCAATGCGGCCTTCAGCACGCCGCTTCATCTCGTCATGCGTAGTGACGAGATTTCCATCGGCGTCGATGCGTGAGACGAAGCCATATACCAGCCCAATCTCCGGTCGATCGAAGCGCTGCACTGACTCTGCCAGCCGGTCCGGAAGCCAGACGTCGTCCGCGTCGAGCAGTGCAAGGAATTGGGCCGATGAATGGCGGATTGCGGTGTTTCGTGCTGCTGGCAGGCCGCGATTTTCCTGGCGGATGTAGATTAGCTTCGGCCCCAGTTGGTCGGCGAACGGTGAGACGATTTCGAAAGTATTGTCGGTACTACCATCGTCGACCAGGAGGATGCGCCAATCCGTGAACGTCTGCGTCATGACGCTTTCGAGAGCGGTGGGCAGAAATCTGGCGGCATTGTAGGCAGGGATAATGATGTCGACTTTAGGCATATGGATTACCAATTCGCAGCGGCGGTCTCGAGGGCTGCGCCGCTAACGCTGGCTTCGAGATGGCTGTTCCTGTTGACGAGGCCACCCGTGCCAGCAAGTAGGTCATAAGTGAACTGTCTTGTATCCCAGAGTTTAGCAATTTGGCGCGGGACCTTGGGTGGGATTCGTCGTTGCATTGTCGACCTGAAGGTCGGCCAGCCTAGTGTCCTTGTCCACAACCTGCTGGTACAGCTGCAGGTACTCTGCCGTCATGCGCTCCGCGGAGAACTCCTGCGCGATGAGGATCCGGCCTGCCTCTCCAAACTGCCTGCGGAGGCCTTCATCATGCAACAGTTGAAGAACCGCTCCGGTCAGGGAACCGACGTCGCTTGCAGCCACTAAAACGCCGGTCAAACCATCACGCACCACGCTCGGCACAGCTCCCACAGCTGTTGCCACGATCGGGAGTCGGCTGGCCATCGCTTCGAGCAGCCCTATGGGCAGTCCTTCGGTGCGGGATGAAGAGACCAGAAGGTCGAGCGATGCGTAGAAACCGGGCATATCTTCGCAGTGACCCAATAGACGGACACTAGTTCCAATTCCCATCTTTCTAATCAGAGCCTCGAGCATCGGTCGGTCCGGACCATCGCCGGCAATGGCAAATTGGGTGGTGGGCAACTCCGTCAGAACACCTCCTACCATCTCAAGAAATAGATCGGCCCCCTTCTCGTGCGCTAACCTGGACGCCAGACCGACGACCATCGGCCGGTTCGCTCTCTGCCGCTCAGCGCTCTTCCGATTGAAGGGGCGCAGGTCGATGCCATTGCGGATGCATCGAACTTTATGCTCGGCGACACCCGCCTTCAACAGGCGGGCTTTCACCTCCTCTGAAACCGCAACGATACCGCCATAATTGCGAAGCACACGGCGATCGATTGCGCCGTAGATGCGGCTCGGTATATCTGTGTCGATCCAGTTATGACAGGTTGAGATAAGGGACGTATCCCATTCCCGTAGAGCAAGATACGCATATATGTCTGCCTTGTAGCCGTGCGCATGAACTACGTCCGCGTCCACCCGGCGTACCAAGCCTCGAATTCTCTCAAGCACGGACCGATCGATCCGCCCTTTGCAGGCAATCGTATGGCATTCGATGCCTGCCGCCGTGGCAGCTTCGTACAGTTGCGTATTGGGGTGTGGAGAATTCAGGAAAACTCCGAGTAGGCTTCGATGCGGGCCTTCCTGTAGAGTGCGCAACAAGTTCAGAATGACAGCTTCGGCGCCATACATTCCACCACTGCTGATTAGGTGCAATATCTTCACGCGGGCGTGTCCTCAAATCCATCGGTCGCATCGTCCCTGCGGTTTAGCAGTTCCCACAACAAGCTATATAAGCCATCTCCCAGTATCGCCTTCGTGGCAGCTTTGAACCTGTCCTCGACGGCGAGACGGCGCAAAACAGAGCTGCCAGGTTCAAAAAGTTTGGCAATCCACCCGAGTTCCATGTTGCGCCGGATATTCAACCTGCCAACCGTGGCTCCCAGGGGAAATACCTCCGCTCGCGGGACCGAGGTGTGAACCTGCGTATAGCCCGCGTCTCGGCAGGCGGCGAGAACACGTCGATTGAAACGCCCGCCCGGCAGCGACATGGTCGTCACGTCGGTTCCCAGTCGGTCCTGCAACAGACTCCGCGCCGAGTGCAGCTCCGTATGCAGTTCGACCGCGTTGCAGTGCGTCAGAAGGGCATGACTCCAGCCATGCGCACCGATCTTTTGACCAGCATCACGCAGCGCCCGAAGTTCATTCCACCCCATGTAGGCTGAGCGCGTTCCCGTCCAACCGGCCGTGATAAAGAAATGCGCTTGGATTCCGCGCGCACAGAGCTGGGGAAGAGCAATTTCATAGTTGGAGCGGTGACCGTCGTCAAAGGTCAACTCCGGCCGCAGCCCGGTGCCATCGCGCAACCGAGTGAAGAGATCGAGATGCTGGGCGAATACTGAGGATTCGAGCACGTACGAGTAGTCGCGCCGCTCTGCGCTGAGCTCGTGGTAGAGAAGGTAAAGGCTCTTCCGCCGCGCCTTTTCTTGTGCCTCGTTCCCTGCCGAATTACTCAAGACAATTCTCCGCCGATCGCAGCAAAACTCACTCCGCAGATGTTTCCCAGGTGGTTACCATAATAGACCAGAGGCAGGCGATCGATCGTTGAGCGATTCGATGGATCATCCGGAGCATGGAGCGTAACTCACCACTGGAGTTTCGGCCCTTCGTAAAGAAGGAGGGACTAATGGTATCGTGATCAGACGTTCCTAGTAGACTAACTGCCAAATTGCTCCTCGCTGGCGGCTAGTCCTAGAAGGATATTCGCTGGAAGGGGAAATGGGCTTGAACTTACCGCTTTGGGACATGCTCCGAGCCGATGCTTACCGCTACTGCGGAAGATCGGATCGGAGAGCGATGCTGTCAGCCTACCTCCGCCATCCGGGATTTCGCTTTACGTATTATCTACGCAAGGTAGCCTTCTATAGTAAGAAAAAACGGTCATTGGGCATATTCGCCTATGTATATTACCGTATTTGGCTACACCACTATCGTTTTCGCTACGGATTTGACATATCGCCCGGAACAAGCATCGGTCCGGGGCTGTATATCGGTCACTTCGGTGGCGTGGTCATTAGTCCGCAGGCGCTGCTGGGAGCCAATATCAATATCGCGCAGGGGGTGACGATTGGCGCGACCAGCCGGGGAGCACGGTTGGGGGCACCGACGCTCGAGGACCGGGTATGGGTGGGGGCGAACGCCATTCTGGTAGGCAAGATTACCATTGGCCGGGAGGCCCTGATCGCTCCAGGAGCATACGTTAACTTCGACGTTCCAAGCCGGGCAGTGGTTATGGGAAATCCGGGCAAAATTGTCTCCGACGCGGGCTCGCAGGGCTATGTGAATAACACCATGGATCTTCCTGGGCTGGCGAGGAAGGCCGCGTTATCCGCCGGGGAACTGCTCTGAGGCTGCTCCGATTTTCTCCACGTCTGGGGCACCTCCCTCCCCTTACTTAAGACTCAAGTGACCGTTGAGTCGCGGCTAGTGCCCATGTCGCACTTTCAGTTTGGGGAGTATCCAGAGTTTTTCGCGCTTTGAGTTTTGAAGCCTGATTTTGGAAGGTTGTTGGGTGGGTGTTGTTTTGCTCTGGCCCCATAGGGGCAGAGCAAAACAACAAGCGATGGCGACAATCTCTGCCATTCGGTTCATCTCGAGATAGCGTTTGGCTCCCCATCGAGGTGGTCGCCACATGCCTGAGCCATGCAGCGACCAACATCAGGGCCGAATTGCCGTCGGGAGAGGCGCCCACCGGAAGGCATCCGGTCTGGCTGGCTGCCCGGCTTAGGCACTGTCGCGTGGACAAAAGTGAGACAGATCCCGGGGCTTGCCCAGCTCTGTTTTCCACTTGGGAAGTGAACGAGAAGGATACAGGTCGCTACAAAATTGCGCCTCTAATATAATCATCTCCGCACAACAACTTTCGGTTCCTTACAGTCTTCAATGTCAATCGCATAACCTTAAACACTCGGTCGTCGATTTGACGCGAATTCTTCTGACAGAGGCGTATGACTACTGCGAGCCAACTTTTCGGATCCGTAGCTGCTGAGATGCGTGTCGATTGGCCGACGGTTCGCGTTGTGAAGGGGCGCGAAAAAGTCATACGCAAGTCTGAGCTGCTCCTCGCATTCAGCGAACGCTGCGGTCAGTTGGGCGCGATGCAGGATTTGGGTTACTTCTTGTCGAAGCCGGGCGCGATGGAAAGGATACCTTACCTCCTGCTGGTCTCGCGAACGACCAATCTTGATGCCCGCGATCCGAACCTCGAGGATTTAGTCGGTCTGTTGCTGATCTTTGAGTATCGTCCGTGTGGCGTTGCCACGGGGGCGTTTGCTACCAATGACCGATCCGGGCGGAACACGTTTCTCATGTTGCCACAATACCGGCAGCAGGTTGTGGAACTCTGTGTCCAGAAGCTCCTGGCGGATGGCGCCCATTTGATTCTGATCTCGTTTCGCAGCACGTACGGGGTAGGCGCTGACGGAAAGCCAATGCTGAAAGTGAGAGGGGCGGGCAAAAGCATAGCACGATGGACAGAACAATCGCACAATCCCCGGCTATCTTCCGCTAGCCGCAACATTTGACGCTACACTGGCGAAGATAGGACAACGTACGCGGAGCAATCTGCGGTATTACCGGCGTCGCGCGGAGACGCGACTGGGGTGTGTCTTTTTTCCGGACCTCGCGGTCTCGCGCAAGGAGGTTGAGGCGTTCAATCGCGAGTGCATGTACGCCGTTCCAGCGAACGTGACGGCGTGTGGCGCTATGACTCTCTGAAGGACCTGGCTAGGCCGGTGCTGATGGGCATCCAAGACCGAGAAGGGCGCTGGCTGAGCACGCTGGGAGGCCGCCGCTACAATGATCGCTCGGAGATACTGTGGCAGTTGAATCGCGATGGCTTCGCTGCGGACTCGCTGAGCACGGTGATGCGCTCGTACTTTATCGAGCACGAGATTACACACGGTTCGCGGCGATTATATATCGAGTGCGGAACCCCGCATCCCATTCGCCTGTCGTTTGTGCCGGAGGATCTTACCGACCTGGTGGTGATGCGGCACACGCCGATGGCACGAGCGATGGAGAAGATCGCGCGACGCTATATCTCTCCGGATAATGAGCTTTCGCAGATGCTCGGCGTAAAAGACCAGGAGTGGTTTCAGTATTGAAGCGCTTCTCCCAAGGGGGTAGCTACTAAATCAAGTCGGTAACAGCTCTGAAAGTAATCGGACGTGGAGCGTTGGGATTCAGGAATACTTGTGGTTTAATTGCATAACACAAAGAACCCGAATATTGCATTTCTGTGAACTCGGCCGATTACAAGAACGCGAGTACTCCTGTTACGCGAGTGCACAATGAGCAGAGCATTTTTACTAGGTGAAGGAGATACGTGGCGCGCTATCTGATCACAGGAATAGCCGGATTTATTGGATCGACGCTGGCACACCGGTTGCTGGAGCTGGGCCATGAGGTAAGAGGGATTGATAATCTTTCGACCGGACGGCTTGAAAATCTTGCGGAGATACACTCATCGATATCGTTTACGCGAGGGGATATCCAGGATGTAGAGGCGATGCAGGCAGCGTGTGAGGGAGTCGACTACGTGCTGCATCAGGCGGCTCTCGCCTCCGTGCCGCGGTCCGTCAAGGATCCGCTGACGTCGCACGCGTCGAATATTAATGGAACCCTGAATGTCCTTCTGGCCGCGCGCGACGCTGGGGTGAAGCGGATTGTCTATGCGGCCTCCTCCTCAGCATATGGAAATCAGGCTACCCAGCCGAAGCATGAAGAGATGAGCCCGCAGCCACTGTCGCCCTATGCCGTGCAGAAGTTGACGTGCGAGTACTACATCCAGGCCTTCTGCCAAGTATATGGCATGGAGGGCGTATGCCTGCGCTATTTCAATATCTTCGGTCCAAGACAGGCGGCGGATTCTCCCTACTCGGGTGTGATCGCGCAGTTCATCCATAAAATGATGGCCGGGGAGACACCGACCATCCATGGCGATGGCACAACGAGCCGCGACTTCACCTTCGTAGGCAATGCGGTCAATGCAAATCTGCTGGCGTGCACGGCTCCGAAAGAGATTGCGACGGGACGGGTGTTCAACGTGGGAATGGGACAAAGTCATACGCTGAACGATCTGTATGCCGCACTGGCGAGGATACTTAGATTCCGGGAGCGCGCAAAGTACGGACCGGCGCGGGCCGGCGACGTGCAGCACTCCTTAGCGAGCATCGAACGCTCGCGCCTGGAGCTTGGGTACGAGCCGCAGACGAGCTTCGAGGAGGCTCTGGAACAAACTGTGGCCTGGTATCTGGAATCGCGATCGAGCACTGAAGTGGCAGTCACGGCCTGAGGCGGAATCCGGTCAGACATGGACCGTGCGGGACGCCTGCCACTTCAAGAAGAGCGATCGCTCCTCACGCCGGAAAAGAATCATTGCAGGTTGGCCGGGTGCCAGTAGCGATCAGCCATATAGCAGACCAGAGCGAAGGGCAGCGAACATAGGGTGACCCATCCCTGCCACATGTAGGTGCGGGGGGATAATCCAAGTACTTTGTGAACATAGCGTGGCCAGAATGTCAGATGGACGAAGGCCATCGAAAGCGATGTCCCCCAGGCGACCCCATACACACCGATCGTCTTGACGAGGAGGATACTGCACCCGAGGTTGAGCAATGCCTTGTAAACCGCCGCCCATCTCGCAACCGGCTTGTGCTTATCGATGGCCATCATGATCGCTCCTGCGGTAGCGTTCGCCATTGCGAAGAACAGATTGATCATCAAGATGCACAGGACAAGAACTGCGACTTTGCAAAAGACGCCAAGCGCGCGTTGCGCCTGTTGTCGTCATGCCAGCTTCCACTGCGGATTATGAAACTACTCTTCTGGCTCAGCCTCGGCACGGTAAGTTACACCTACTTTGGTTACGCGATGTTGCTCGCGGTCTATGCGCGGCTACGGCGGAAACCGCTCCTTCAACGCCAGATGCTCCCCTCGGTCTCGATTGTCATCGCGGCCCACAACGAGGAGAGGCACCTTCGGGCCAAGCTCAGCAACCTGGAATCGCTGCTCTATCCGCGGGACCAGCTGCAGATCCTGATCGCTTCGGACGGGTCGACGGATCGTACTGCCCAGATCTTGCGTGAATCCGCAGCGTGGATTACCCCGATCATTCTCAATCAGCCGCGAGGCAAGGCAGGCGCGCTGAACGAAACGGCGCGGCAGGCGACGGGAGAGATCCTGGTGTTTCTGGATGTCCGGCAGATGGTCGATGCGAATGCGATCTCCGAGCTCGTTACATGCTTCGCCGATCCGGAGGTCGGCGCGGTGAGTGGAGAGCTTCTGCTCGAGCCGGCGGCAGGCGGAACTGCGCACGACGGACTGGGGATCTACTGGAGGATTGAGAAGGCCGTGCGCAAGCTTGAGTCGCAATCTGGTTCGGTGGTCGGGGTCACGGGCGCGATCTATGCGATCCGGCGGGAACTCTTCGTAGAGATTCCGAACGGCACAATCCTCGATGATGTCTTCGTCCCGATGAACGTGGCACGGCAGGGCCGGAGGGTCATCTTCCAGCCCACGGCGATCGCGCGCGACCGCATCTTTGTGGAACGGGGCAAGGAGTTTTCGCGCAAGGTCCGCACCCTCACAGGCAACTATCAGCTTGTGCAGCTTGCGCCCTGGCTGCTGTCACCGGCCAATCCCCTGCTCTTCCGCTTTGTCAGTCACAAGCTGCTGAGATTGTTTGTGCCCTTCTTTCTGTTAGCCATGGCGGTGAGCTCCGCCGTGTCGGAAGGGGCTTTCTATAAGATGGCCTTCGCCGCGCAACTGGTATGCTACGGCTTGGCTGTACTAGGTGCGGTGCGCCCAGCCAGCCGGGGCGTGAAGCCCATCGCGATCGCCTACACGTTTGTGCAGCTCAACCTGGCGGCAGTGGCGGCATGCAACAATTTTGTGCAAGGGCGCAACAAGGTGTGGTGAGCGAATCGCCCATAGCCACCCCCTTTCGAGGATGCACTTTAATGCAGGACCAACACTTACCGGATGGCGCAATGGATCGATCGTTTGGGGCTGCAGGAACTCGGCCTTCACCTTTGAACCCTACGGAGAACGCATAGTGGGAACAGGACTTGGACATTACATCCCGCTCGTTGCCTACCTTGGCTTCTGGGTGATGTGCTTGGTTTCGCTGACCGGACGTCCTCTGTTGGGCCTCTATTACCTGATGCCTTTTGTCCCTTATCGGACGATGCGCGATCACTTCGCAGACTATCCGCTGGGCACCAACATGCTAACGATTTTGGTGCTTGTGGTCATCCTCGGCGCTCTGCTGAAGGGAAAACGGATTCCAGCCTCCAAGCTTTATCTAACCTGGCTGTTGTTCGCTCTTTATCTTTATTGCTCGATGTGGATAGGGACGATGTTAAGCAATGCTCCGGCTCCGCTGTGGCTTTCGGACGCAAACTTCGTCACCTGGAAGGACTACATGTTGCTTCCGCTGCTGTTCGTAGCGGCGGGACTGGTGCTCGAGGACCGCAAAGCCATTCGAAACGTAGTTATTCTTACTGGCATTTCGCTTTTTCTCGTCGACAAAAGCGCACTGGCAGAGAGTCTCTCCAGAACCTGGTCGACCTTCGACGAGAGCAAGCGCGATGCGGGGCCGCTGGCCTTCGGACCCAATCAGCTCGCGGCCTATCTGGCCCAGTTCGGCATCTTCTTCTGGGGCTTTGGCCAGTTCATGAAGCGCAAGAAGGTCAAGTTGATCTGCTATGGCCTGGTGGCGCTCACCTTCGTCACGACGATGTATACCTTCTCGCGCGGCGCCTACCTCGCGCTGCTGGCCAGCGCCTTCGTGCTGGCGGTGCTGAAGGACCGCAAGCTTCTGCTTGTTCTCGGCATTTTCTTGTTCACCTGGCAGACAATCGTCCCTGCCGCGGTGACGGAACGGGTGACCATGACTCAGGACTCGAATGGCGCGCTTGAGGCTTCGGCCCAAGAACGCATTGACCTTTGGACGCAGTCGCGCGAGATGTTTCTGAGGAGTCCCGTCGTCGGCACGGGATTTGCTACGTTCCAACTCGGCGAACACGCCGCTCGCCTTAAGGACACTCACAACTGGTTCGTTAAAGTCCTGGTAGAGACGGGGATTGTTGGAGGACTTCTGGCCTGCATAATGCTGGTTCAAATGCTGGCGGCGGGCTATCGCCTGTTCCGGAGGGCGGAAGATCCGCTCTATCAGGGCCTCGGCCTAGGTTTCCTGCTAGCGACCTGCGCCTGCATTGTGGCCAACTGCTTCGGGGATCGTTGGACGTATATCGAGATCACGGGGCTGCTCTGGATTCTGGCGGGATCCGCTCTCAGGGCAAACCAGTTAATGCTGATCTCGCCGGCGAGCGAGGGGATCGAGACAAACACCGCGCAGCCCGCTCTGTCCTTGGCGCCGCACCTGGAGTGGAGATAGCATGGACGCACCCGCACCCGCCTCTCCGCCACAGACGCCCGGCTCGCAAGGCCTCATCCAGAGGCTCTGCGAGCCTGCTGCGGCCTTTGGCGAGGCACATGTAGGACTGCCCCATGTTCTGCTCATCCTGGATCAGTTTCCCAGAGCGCTCGGCGGCGGCGAGAGAGTGATTCTGCGAATAGCCAGCCTTCTGCCAAAGTACGGCTATCAAGTTTCGATCCTGACATTCTTCGTCGATGCTGAGAGCGCGGTGCTTACCGCGCCTCCCCCATGTCCGATCTATCTGCTTCCGCTCCGTCGGACCTACGACCTGGAGGCCTTGCGGGCCGCTCTATCCCTGCGGCGTTTTCTGCGCGAGCAGAAGATCCAGATCGTGCAGACCTTCTTCGAGAGCTCCGACCTCTGGGCGGGACTGGTGGTCAAGACACTCTCCCGCACCAAGCTGATCTGGAGTCGCAGGGACATGGGCATCCTGAGGGGACTGAAGCACCAGGTGGCTTACCGGCTGCTGGCAAACGTGCCGGATATGGTGTTCGCGGTCTCGGAACAGGTGCGCCGGCACTGCATTGAGGTAGACCGGATTGGCGCCGACCGGGTTCTGACAATCTATAACGGCCTCGATATTGCCGAGGATCTTCAGCCGCCATTGCCGCCGAAGCCTACTGGACACTTCAGGATTACCACCGTCGGCAATATCCGGCGAGTCAAGGGGCATGACCTCTTCATCCGCGCGGCCGCGGCCGTCCTGCAGCGGTTCGCGCACGCTTCGTTCAGCATTGCGGGCGAGGTGCTCGAACCCGATTACTTCGACGAGCTACAAGGTTTGGTTGAGGAGCTCGGGCTCTCGGAGCGGTTTCATTTCGCGGGTGGCGTCGCTAACCCAAGAGAACACCTATTGTCGGCGGACCTGTTCGTTCTCCCCTCTCGGAGCGAGGGCTTCTCGAATGCGATTATCGAAGCGATGGCGGCATCGCTTCCGGTCGTGGCAACCGACGTCGGCGGGAACGCGGAGGCTGTTCAGCATGGCCGAACCGGTTTCATCACCCCGCCGGAGGATCCGGGTGCACTTGCCGATGCCATGATCCGTCTCCTCGAGGATCCAGTCGCGGCCCGGCGTATGGGAGCAGCGGGCAAGCAATTGACCGCGGAGCGCTTCACGACGAACGCGATGATGAGCAGCATCAAAGCCATCTATGAAGACCTGCTCGGCAGGGATTGACCCGCCCAAATAAGAGCCATCTGCAGACACAGTAGAAGCCTACCCAAATCTCCAGCAGCGCGTCCTCGAGCAGAGGAGCAGCGATGTCCGCCGCCACGCTGCCCTGAGACTGGGCCTTTTCCCCTGTCTCAGGTACCTGCCCCCTCCCCCCTTCCCCCCTTGACATTAAGTCCTAAGTCTTACAACCAGTGGAGATAGTCCAACTCAAAGATCCCATCCCCAATCCAGCCAAGTCCAACGGCGAAACCCGGGGCTTTGGAATCTCCCGCGGTTCTGGAGCAGGCGTTTGCCAAGTTATGCGGACGGGTTGGGACGAAGAGTCGGCAGGCTTGCCCGAGGATTAGGAGATCCGGCCCAGCGATCACGCACCGGCGGCAACGAGGGTTTCGTAGCACTGTATCGTTCTGGTGGCAATTGATCGCCATGTCTGATCGCCGAAGTTCATTTCCCGGATGTCTGCAGCCAGCTGTTCGCGCAATTGTGAACTTCGAGTCAATTTAATGACCGCAGTCGCAAGTTCACGGGAGTTCTGAGGGTCGACGAGCAATGCGTTTTTCTGGTCGACCAGGAGTTCACGGAAAACGGGCAGATTACTGGCTACAATCGTCTTGTTTAAAGCTAGCCCAGTCGCGAGCGCACCGCTTGTCGTGATCGCACGGTAGGGGTATACCACGATGTCGGCAGCGCGATACAGTGCTACCAACTCTTCTGTCGAGATGAAGCGCGGGTATAGCTTCACTCGCTTCAGGCTCAGACGATCGATTTGTTCGCGGATCTGTTCGAGGAGGTCGGGGGCTCCAGTGCCCGCGATCAAGAGACTGGCATTATCAACGGTCGTTTCGACCTGCTGCCAGGCATTGAGGAGCAAATCGATTCCTTTGTAGGGAAAGATGATTCCCTGCCACAGCACTAATATCTTTCCCGGCTCGACCTCGAAGCTTTGTAGAACCGTCTCGGAAGCGGTGACCGGAAGGTCATAGAAAAATGGCCCGTGGGGAATGATGGAAACCTTTTCCGCGGGTACGGAGAACTCTGCGCCAAGCCTCGTCCTGATGTTGTCGGAGTGGCAGATGATGCTATCGACCATTCGGTAGAGTTGACAAAAGGCTTCTTTGTATGCCTCACCCGTATCGTGTGGAAGCAGATCGTGCACGGTCAGAACAATTTTCGATCCGCGTTTGCGACAGAGTTCCACGAACCAGCGATCGAGGGGAAGACGCGCCTTCAACATCGGCAGGTACTGCACATGAATGATATCGGGAGGAGAGAGCAGAAAGCGTACTGAGAGCGCAGCCATATTGAGCAGCGATTCCAGCAGCTTCAGAATTCTCCGCGGCAGCGCGGGCAGACTGAACTTGCCGACTACATTTAACAGTCCCGGGTCAAGTTTGATCCCGCGATCCGAGAAACAGGACGGGTCGAGGTAGTAGGAGATGGCGCCCACCGTCAGGTTGACCTGTTCTCTGAGGAGGGCTTTTGCGAGATAGGCCGTGTAGTAGGGGACGGTTGTCCATAGATCCATCATAAAGACCTTGGGCCGCTTGAGACTTCCGCTCACTTCGCCGTTCCTTTTTTGTACCCGCGCTTTTTTTGTCGCTGCCGCCGAAGGCATGATAACACCCCTGACTGAGATGGATCGTCGCCCACGCGCGCACATCCTTGTGCTGCGCCTCCCTTTCCCGCTGATCGGGCGTCTACGAAATTGCAGGTAGAAAGTAATTCCATTTTGCACCTCCTTTTGTCCTCTATCATGCGCAACAAGTTGCGCTGTGACTTCCAGCTTTGCCTGATAAGTCTCATGTTATGAGTCGTTTTCGTTTGGCCTAAAGGGTGCCTTATTAGGGAGTGAAACAGAACAGTCGAATGCGCTTGCAGAGGGGTCAGTTGCCTCCCTGCGGGGGCACTACCACTCACAGACCTTAGAGGAGCTCCATGACGAAACTGACGCAGATCTTCCTTCTTGGCTCGGCACTCGCCGCGTCCGCGCCCCTTGCTTTGGCTTCTTCGATCAGCGGTTCGCTTGGCATTGCAGGAACCGATAGCTTTACTTCAACCGGCATTACGTTCACTCCCACCACAGGCGTCGTCCTCACCGCTTCCGGCGACCTGGCGACCTTCGCCGGTGACACGGCCAAGCTGGAAAGCTTCTCCTTCAACAGCAGCGCGGATGGAACGACGCTGTTCACCATTGTGAATGGGAGTGGCCCCAACAAGCAGACGCTAACCTTTGACATCACCGGCATCACCGCGTATGGCACGAACTCCACATTGGGGTACCCAAATGAAGAGGTGTCCGGCACCGGCATCCTGGCCGATAGTACCTCTGGGAAAGCTCCTTTCAGTCCTACCGACGCAACCTTTACTCTGACGACGAACTCCAACGGCTCCACCACCTTTTCGTTGGATGGGTCGTCTCCTGCTGCCGCGGTCACACCCGAACCCAGCAGCCTCTTCCTTCTCGGCACCGGCCTAGTCAGTGCCGCCGGCATGATGATCCGCAAGCGCCGCATTCTCGTCTAGCCAATTTGGCAGCCCGCAAAAGACAGACGCCGCCCGTGTGCGGCGTCTGTCTTTGCGCTGAGTGTCTGAGAAGCGTAAGCGCTTGGTCTGGCTTTCAATTACCACCCACAAGTTGAGTGCCGAGAATGAAGCCAAGTTGGATATCTGTGAGGCGTGAGAGTCCTCTCCACATGACAGTGTTTCCTGGAGGATGGTCTTTCGCACGCGCGAGGTAGCCTCCCAGCCGCACAAGTTTGGTGAGGTACAAGGAGAGGTTATTGCCGGATGGAACAGTCGCGGATTGATCGCTCACCAACTGGTCAAGTAGATAGATCTCGGTCGGCGTCAACGCCAGTTGCGGCGCGGCTTCCGGCATCGTTCGCTCGATCATGGTCATCCAGAAGATGCGCCAGCTAAGCAGGCAGAGGATGGCGATCAAGTTGACGATCCGCTCGGCTGCTCGCAGCCTGACATCTTCCGCCTTGAAGCCCGATTTGAGGATCTTGTGGAAGATCTCGATCTTCCAGCGCGTCGCATACCAGTTCAGTTTTTCGACAGCATCCCTGCGGGATCGGATGGGAAGGTCGGTGATGAGCTTCCAGTCGATCCCGTCCTTTCGGGGGATCGCGTTCTGTGGCGTGGAGTACCGTAAGTATTAGTGCGGGGTACAGCTTTTGTTTGGCGACCGGAGCGAGAACCCGGATGCGCCGATAGCGGAGTTCAAGAATGGCCTCGCTCACGTCCCCCTTCTTATCCCGGACCTCGACTCGATGCAGACCCTGGACCCGAACCTCTCGCATCTCGTCGTCGATGGTGTGCTCTCCCTCTCCCGCAAGCCGATCGACACAGGTCCTCAGGAGGAAATGAGTCCCGGTATCGTGGGCAGCGCAGAACAGTTCGTAGATATCGCTCTCACGATCTCCGATGTGGACGATGCGCTCCGGTTCAGCAAGCAACGCCGTGGATTGCCTCAAGTTCTCCAGCCAACGGTAGCTCTCCTTCTGCTCGATGGGAACACGAGTAGGGTTGATCGTGCGCTTTAGCGCCCTCGCGCCATGGAACTTGTCTCTGGTCCAGAACTTGATGGCGGACAGCCCAAGAGGAAGACCCTCTGGCGTCATCACCAGACTGGAATGCATCAGCACGCCGCATGTCGTGTGATAGCGGGGCCGACTGTCATATCGTGTCTGCTGCTTGTGCACGATGCCGATCGCTGCACTCTCCTCGCGGCGATAGGTGAACTCCGTCGTATCGTGCAGGACCAACACCGGTGCAGCCCGAGTGGCCGCGAATCGTTCGCGAGTGCAAAGGAAGTGCCCTGCCAGAATCTTTTCCTCGCTCACCCGATCGTTCGACAGGAAGCGATAGGCGGCCTTCGTGTTCGCCCAGTCCTGACAAGCGAAGGGGATGCTGCCCCCGATTCGCTCCGAGAGCTGGCCCAGCAAGGTGCGGAACCGCTTCCCGTGCCGCGTGCCCTGAAACGGGCAGCCCGCAACCTCCCGCTGCAGCCAACTGCCGATTTCATCCTCTGGCATGTCCCGCAGCGTCTTCATCCCCGCAGTCCAACATCCACCACACGGTGCTTATAAGTGCCTGACTTGCGGCCGAACCTCAGAAGGTACACACCTGCGGCAATACCGCACCGAGTTGTGGGTAATTGAAAGCAAGACCACGCGCTTACTGAGAAGCGGCCTGCCGACGCTGTCTGGATTCCGTCACAAACCTGGAAGCCGTGCCACGCAACACCTACTCGGGTCCCGGCTCCAACGAGGAATCGTGGTTTATCCCAAACCCGCCAGTGCGACGGCGGCTGCCTTTGCCGTCTGCGTGTTCGGCGCCAGGATAGCTGCCTTCTTCAAGTGAAGCTGGGCATCTGCCTTATCGTTCAGTTTGCTGTAGGTCATGCCGAGGTGATAGTGAATGAACGCATTGTTCGGATCGACCTTCAAGGCATCCTCAAGGAGATCCCGGGCCGACGCGTAGGTGTTCTTGTAGTAGTAGACCCAGGCAAGGGTATCGGCCGTGTCGGGAGAGTCGGGGAGCCCTCTGCGGGCGGTCTGGGCAAGCGAGAGGGCAACGTCTACATTGCCTCGGTTCTCCACCATGAGATAGGCGAGGTTATTGGATGCCATCGGCTGGCTCGGACTGATATCGAGCGTCTTCTTGTAATACTCCATGGCCTTGACGGCATCGCCTTTGGCTTCTTCCAGTGTTCCCAGGAGCACCATCGCTCGAGGGTCGTTAGGATGTGTCTTGACCCATTGCTGCCAGGTTGAGATCGCCTGATCGGTATCGCCAAGGGAAGCCTCTGCCTGTGCGTACGCCTGCACCCCGTCCTCGTTGACCGGATCCAGTTGCATCGCTTTTTTCGCGCTCTCCCGTGCTCCGCTGAAGTCCTTAGTCGCCAATTGCAGGCTTGCCAGAAAGTCGTAGAGTTTCGGGTTGTCAGGCGCCCTGGCAATCTGTTGTTCGACTCTGGCGAGGGCCTTCGCCGGCTGCTTTTGGTTCAGGTCAATGGCGATTAGGAGGTTCAGTGCGCGGATCGACGCGGGATCCTTCACGAGGGCCTGTTCGAGCAATGTCTCGCCTTCCGCGATATGATGTTGCCGGAGACGAAGCTGCCCCAACTCCGTGTAGGCGAGGGCGTTGTTGGGATTCTTCTTCAGCGCGGTTTGAAAGTCCGCGTCGGCCTGATCAAGCTGGGATTGGTTGGCCTCCGCCGTACCGCGCCATAGATAGGCGTTGGCGAAGTCCGGGTGCGTAGCGATGGCATTGCCGGCCACCTGAGCCAATAGACTGGAGTCGCCACGCCGGCTGGCAATGGTCGCCAGCCCCGACTCGGCTTCAAGGTTCGCAGGCTGGAGTCGTATGGCCTCACGGTAGCTCGCTTCGGAGGTGCTCATGTCCCCCTTCACCTCGGCAACCTTGGCCAGAAGGAGTTGCAGCTGGACGTTATCGGGCGCGCTCCGGGTCGCCTTCTGGAGCTGGGTAAACGCGAGCTCGGTCTTTCCGTCGTGCATCAGCAGAATGGCGTTCAACATCTCGACTTGAGGAGACTGGGAGTGCGCTTTGCTCAATTCTTGAGCAACGGTGGCGGCCCTGGCGAAGTCCTGCTGTTGTACCAGAATCTGCGCATACTGCAGCTGCAAGGCAACACTGTTGGGGTGCTTTGCGACCAAGTCGGCAAAGACACGCTCACCCCGATCCATTTGTCCCGCCTGAGCATAGTAGTTTTTCAACAATGCGGGGGCTTCATCTCGATCGGAAAGCGCCTCGGCTGCCTGCTTCAGGATATCCTCGGCCTTATCCTTATTCCCCTCGCGCTGATAGATAGCGGCGAGACTGGCGCGGGCCTGGAGACTCTTTGGATCTACACGGATCGCCTCCAGATCTTGTTGCTCCGCTCCCTGGCGATCACCTTTTTTTTCCAGAAGCGCGGCAAGGAGAAGATGGGTGCCGACATTGTTGGGGTCCAACGCCAACGCCTTGCGCAGCTCCTGCTCCGCCTGGGTGCGGTCGCCCTCCGGCCCTGCACCTTCAATCAGTGCCAGCGACGTATGGTAGCTTGCATGGTTAGGATCGATAGCTAGCGCATGTTCCACATCTGCGAGCGCCTCTTTCTGATCCCCCTTCTTCTCGGCGATGCTTCCGCGCAAAGCGAATGCATCGGCATTGTTGGGGCTGATGGCTAGCACTGCTTTAACCTGATCTATCGCCCGGTCGGGAACTCCGCCGGCAAGCAGCACGGCGCCAAGATCAAGGCGGGCCTGGATATTCGATGGCTTCAGATCCACCGTACGCATCAGTTCCTGGTAGCCAGCCATGGAGTTGCCCATTTTCAGGTAAGTCTTCGCCAGTTCGTAATGTGCGTCACTGAAATGCTGATCGGCCTTCAGCGCGTTCGAGAACTGGATGACAGCCTCCGGCAGCTTGCCTTCCTTCTCATAACGAATGCCGCTCTCCAGATACTTCTGCTTGCGCACGTTCGGATCCCGATTGCATCCGATCGACGTGAGAAGTACGACGGAAAATACAGCTGCAGTTGCTAGCGGAGCCATTCCCAGACTTGTTTTCATTACCGTAAACCTTCCCTTTTCTCTCTGCATCTGAACCTGTCGCGGTAGCAATCTACGCGCCACCGCGTCGTGAACCAAAGACTCTTTGTCAATCCGGAATATAGACCGGCAGCAGAGGATTCATCTCTTCGGCGAAGCTCACCGCACGCAGTTCCGCGTCGCGAGGGGTTTCGCCCGGCTGCAGCGGCGTAATCACGCGGATGAGCGCCGCATCCGTGCGGTTATGCAAGATGGAGTCGGTCAAGGTATACCACTTGGCGGCATAATCGCTTGCGATGCTGCGCCCATGAGAGCGGTACCAGTAGAGAACCTCGTCCCGGTCTTTTCCGTTGGAGATCAGGTAAGCTCCCACACGATATCGTCTCCCATCCGAATCCGTCAGTTCCGCGATCCCCTTGGACTCGAAGTTCCACCCCGCTCCCGGCAAGCAGTTCTGCGGTGAATGGATGGCCTGCCCCGTTCGCTGGGTTGGGAAGTAGCCGATGAATAGGCCGATGGGACCATTCTCATACCTGCGCGCTTGCGGATCGCCTTTCCGCCCTCCTCCCACGGGAAGATAGGTGCGGTTCAGAAAGACGCCCTGGCCCAGAACGTCCAAGACATAACCATCGAGCGGGACCTCTCTGCCCTGCCAGCCGCCGATCAGCATGGACAACCCACTCAACGGTTCGCTCTTCGGGACCCGATCGACGTCACCGCGGAGTCGCAGGTACAGGGCCGCGGCCCCCATCAGAAAACAAGCAGCCCAAAATCGTGATGATCTCATATCCTACGCACACCTTCTGGCGATAGCAAACGCATCGTCCGGTGAACGACGTACAAGCAGGACAAGGACACCAGGAACACAAGCCAGCCTGAGAACTCGTGAAAGAAGCCGACTGCCTTGTCAGGATTCCAGTACTGCACGCACAGTCCCGTTCCGAAGATCCGGATCACGTTTGCCGCCACAGCGATCGGAATGCTGGCCAAGGCAAGCACCGTTCTTCGCCAAGTCTTCTTCTCGAGGAGGTATCCGTAGATGATTGCCACGGTAAACAGACTCAGCAGCGATCGAATTCCGCTGCACGCCTCGGCGACCTCCAGTTGCAGCGCAGGAAGCTGAATCACATTGCCATCGCGCAGCGTGGGCACTCCGGCCAGCGGAAGAAGCGCGCTCGCCATCTCCGAAGCTAGCAGTTGCAAGGGAAATGTAACCTGATTGAAGATCAATGTCGGCAAAGGGATTGCGAGGAGCAGCACGCAGAACATGAACTTTGTCTGCTGCAGCATGGCTCGGCCACAGAGAGTCCAGACCAAGCCGGCGGCCAGCAGGATAAAGGAGAGGCGTGAAAGGAACAGATCCGCCCCGAATACTCCTGTCAGGAGTAACAAAAGCGCCAAAACCACAAGCCACAACCCAGCCCAACTCTGGCTCAAGGGAGTGTTACGGAGAGCATTGCGCGAGTCCCACACGAGAAACATTACAAAAAATGGGATCAGAAAACCATGGGAAAAATCCGGCAACTCACACCAGTCGGTCACCAACTTCTCGATTACTTTCAAATAGAGCGCCGCCACTAGAACGACTAGCACAAGCGCCGCCCCGAAATAGCTCCACCGTTTCTGGGCCCAGTCCGGACCTATCCACAGAAGATGTTTTGCCGTGTTTTTCGGACATTCCGCCGCAGGATACGGAAGACCGCCGCTACTGATTACCCCAAAGTGATTGGGCTTCATATCGGATGAGGCAAGCAATTCAAAGGCCATAAGACTGAATGAAGTACGCGGACTCTGTGCCCTACGTATCGGAATCGCGGAAGTTTATTGCACACGTAAGGGAAAAATAGTTCCACTTCCGAATCTGCAGCAGACAGATGGCGTCGCTTTCTCTTCTCCGTGATGATATAAAGTCCATTACATATCGCAACTCTCCGCGCGAGGCGCCAGTATGTGTTCTGTGTTTACTTGCGAACAGGATCCGTTTGGCAGTTGTCGTGCGAGAGCTCATCAAAGATGAGGAAGCAGAGTGTGCGCGTTGTGCTTCTGTGCAGTCGCTTCCGCACTTGTCGCCAAAAGGATGATTACGCAAAGTTATGAACTTCCATTTTGCCGCACTCGCGATCTGCCTGCTGCCTTGCTGTGCGGTCGCCCAGCAAGCGACGACGCGACCGATCCTCGACGCGATGCCAGCACCGGCGTCGCGTCCCCTCCCAAGCATCCAGGCACCTCCGTCCGGGGCAAACTCTACGGGATATGTTCTCGCTCCTGAAGACAGTATCGAAGTGACGGTCTGGAAGGAGCCTGGCATCTCCGGTTCCCTTCCCATCCGTCCCGATGGGATGATCTCGCTTTCACTGCTCGGTGATCTCCAGGCCGCGGGGTATACACCAATGCAACTCAGCACAGCGATCGCCCAGCGGCTGGAAAAGTTTATCCAGGATCCAAACGTAACGGTCACGGTGCTAGCGGTTCACCCCAAGCAGATCTTCATGCTCGGCGAGATTCAGCACGTGGGCCCCATTCCGATTACGCCCGAGATGACCCCACTACAGGCCATCTCCGCAGCCGGTGGTCTGTCCCCATTCGCGAAGGCTAAACGGATTTACATACTCCGCGAACGGCAAGGCAAACAGATTAAGATACCTTTCGACTACACGAAGGCCATAAGGAATGGCGATCAGCAAGGGCTGTCTCTTACTCCTGGCGACACCATTGTGGTCCCGTGATCTACATGACCAGAACCACCGCCATCATGCTGCTGCTCGCGATCGCACCCTGGGCCCACACGGTCTATGCTCAGGCCCTTCCCACGGCGACCGCTGCTAGCCCCTACCAGGGCTTCCAATTTCCGACCATGGGAGGAGAACTCACCTACGGGGTCAGTGCCTCGCAGACAATCGAAACCGGTTACAACGTGGGTGCGGGGAACGGCAAGATCTCCTCCTCAAACATCTCCGGAAACCTTGCCTACATCTCCAGCAGCGAAAATCATCCGTTCAGCATGGTCTACTCCGGAGGGTATCTGGCCAGTGAGTCTTCTCAGATGCCTTCTTCCCAGTTTCACAATTTGGCACTGTCGCAGGGTTACCGGACGCGCACCTGGAACTTTGTTGTAGCAGATATGGTCAGCTATCTACCCGAGAGCCCTATCGGTAGCCTCTCTGGGGTCGCCGGAGTCGGAGACCTCGGCTTAACTCCGGTGCAGGTCGGTGCGTATCAGGGTACAGGCATCCTCACGAACTATGCGCAACGGGTCAGTGACACGGTTAGCGGAAGCGCAGAGTACAAGCTCACTGGCAGCACCTCATTGACCGGCAAAGGATCTTACGGCATCCAAAGATTCCTGAGCAATGCGGCGGACGCCACCAACGACAGCAACGAACTGGAAGCCGATGGTGGGATCAGTCATCGCATCGATGCCCGCAATACCATCGCCGCCAATTACTCCTACATGAAGTTCACCTATGTTAACCAGCCGTTCTCATTTGTCTCGAATGGCATCAACTTTGCGGACATCCGTCGTCTTTCCCCGCGCTTGACACTAAATTCCTCGCTTGGGCCGGAGTGGACCACGAGTTCCCTGCTCACTGCGACCTCAGTCAATCTCGCGGCGGCTATTACCCTGACGTATGGCGGTCGAAAGAACTCGGCCTCGCTCGCATATACGCGCAGCACCAATGCCGGTTCAGGCGTTGTGGAAGGCACGCTCTCGGACACCGTTGGTTTTAGCGCACGACGGCACTTTAACCGGATCTGGACTGGATCCACCAACGTGAGCTACGTGTATTCCCAAAGTCTGTCGAACTCTCTGTTGGTCCCCTTTACGATACAGACTGTTGTCGCCGGCGGCCAGATCTCGCGCGCGATCGGCCACCACCTCTCCGGGTATGCCAGCTACACCCTGGAGCATCAGGCGACGGAAGGAAATTCGCTAAGCCCGCTCACCTTCAGCGGACTGCAACAGGTGTTCGGCGTCGGCGTCACCTATTCACCGGGCGCAATTCATTTAGGCAGATCGTAAGGAGCAGCAGCACATGCTTGGCCATCGTCCCCTCAACGTCGAAGAATACCTCGTAATCCTTAAGCGACGTGGTTGGATTATTGTCGTCCCAACCGTACTCCTGCCTATCCTAGCGTTCAGCCTCACGTTTTTCATCGCGCCCCAGTATCTGTCGCAGACGCTCATTCTTGTCGAGAGTCAGAAGGTTCCCGATAACTATGTCAAGCCTGTTATCTCGTCGGATCTGGACAGCAGGCTCGCGTCAATGAAGGAGCAGATTCTCAGTCGCTCTCGCATCCAGCCGATTATCGAGCGCTATAATCTCTACGGCGGAAAATCGATGACCATGGATGACCGGCTTGATCTCGCTCGGAGGAGCATCGAGATCAAGCCCATCACCTCGGAAATCGCCCACTCGGGGGGTCTGCCCGGCTTCTTTATCGCCTTCAAGGCAGATGACCCCCATGTTGCCCAATTAGTCTGCGGCGAGATCACTTCCCTGTTCGTGGGGGAGAACCTCCACTCGCGCGAAGTCTCCGCCGAGGGGACAACCGAATTCCTCAAGAGTCAGCTCGACGATGCCAAGCGCAATCTGGACGAACAGGACGCCAAACTGGCTGCATTTCAGCGCCAGTATGTCGGCCGCCTACCCGGAGAGGAGTCTCCGAACCTTAATATGTTGAGCAGCCTGAACGCCCAACTCGACGCGGCGACCCAGGCTCTCGCCCGCATGGAGCAGGACAAGTCCTACGAAGAGGCCATGCTTGCCCAACAGACGCAAAACGCCCAGCCAGCGAGTCAATCAGGATCCACCCAAGTCGTCCCTCGCCCCCAGGAAGAACAAGTCCAGTTGCAGGCGCTGCTCGCCCAGGAAGCAGACCTGACCTCTCACTACACCGCGGACTATCCTGACGTCATCGCCGTCCGTCGCAAGATTGCGGACCTGCGCCGGCAAATCGCCCGGACTCCGGCACATAGCAGTGCCTCATCGCCCGCGGCTCCCAGTCAGTACGACACCCCGGCGGTCCAGCAGCTGCGTGCCCAAATCCACGCCGCAGATATCGGAATTAATTCCAAGCGGCAGGAGCAGGCGCAGATTCAAACCCGCGTACGCATGTACCAGGATCGGATCCAGTCCAGTCCGCTGGTAGAGCAACAGTACAAAGAGCTGACGCGCGACTACCAGACGGCCCTCACCTTCTACGACGAGCTGCTCGCCAAGATGAATCAATCAAAGATGGCAACCGATCTGGAAAAACGTCAGGAGGGGGAGCAGTTCAGTGTCATGGACCAGCCCAACTTACCGGATTCTCCGTTCTTTCCCAAGCGAAGTGCCTTCGTTCTCGCAGGCATTTTCGGTGGCCTCGCTCTGGGCATACTGATCGTAGCCTTCATCGAATATCAGGACACATCGCTCCGCACGGAGAGCGACATATGGGCATTCACCAAGCTCCCCACGCTCGCGGTCATCGTTTACTCTGGCGATATAGAAACCGAGGGTTCCGTCAGCTCCAATCCCTCGCCTCGGCTGTTTGGCCGCAAAAAGTCACCGGTTATCCAGGCTCGTAGCTAATCATGTACAAGAGTTTCTTCCACCTTCAACACAATCCGTTCGGAGGCAGTCCCGATCCTCGCTTCCTCTATATGATGCCGCACACCCGCGAAGCGCTCGCGGGACTGGAGTTTGGCATCTCCACGCGCAAGGGATTTATTGTTTTGACTGGCGAGGTCGGCACGGGGAAGACCACCCTCCTGCGCCGCGCGCTGACATCCTTTGATCCCACTCGGGTCTTGACCTCCTTTATCTTTAATCCGCGGCTTGAGGTGCTGGATTTTCTCGAGTTTGTACTCTGCGACTTCGGTCTCACGCCGACCTCGCGCACAAAATCCGCCATGCTCATCCAACTCAACCGTTGGCTAGTGGAACGATTCCGCCAGGAACAAATCTGCGTCATCGTTGTTGACGAGGCACAAAATCTCTCGTGGGAGCTGTTGGAAGAGATCCGTCTCCTTACCAATCTCGAGGCATCATCAGAAAAGCTCCTACAGATCGTTCTCTCCGGACAGCCGGAGTTCGAAGACAAGCTGCGTCAAACCGAGCTTCGCCAGCTCCGCCAACGTGTCGCCTTATGGTGTCGCACCCAGCCTCTGACCGAGGAGCAGACCATGGCTTACATCGATCAACGCCTGCTCATCGCCCGCGCTCAGGACAGCAACTCAAGCTTGGAGATCGACCAACCAATCTTCTCGCGAGATGCGATTCCTCTGATACATCGCGCCAGCCGCGGGATACCCCGGATCATCAATCTCATCTGCGAGCATTCGCTCATCTTCGCGTACGTCGAGGACCTTCACCACATTCCTCCGTCTATGGTCAGCGCGGTAATTCAAGATCTGGATCTGGAACCGAGGTCCTTTGCCATCGCGTCTACGCTGCACGAAAGCGGAGAGGCGGTTTCTAAGCCCCGCTCTGTTTCGGCACTGCCGCGCAGCCCTCGACCGCAAGCAACCGAAGAATCAGGACAAGACCGATGAGCCAAATCTACGAAGCATTGCTGCGCGCAGAGGTCGATCGCGTTGCTGCAGCCAACCAAAGCAAGGCCGCGGGCGCTGCGAACGACCATCGCGACCGCTCCACAGATCGTCCGCACCTTACTTCCCCACGGGCCGTTTCCGTACTCACGCAATCGATCGATTCGCGGGCGGACACAGTCTCCTCACTTGCCTCCAGCATTGATCTTTCAAACGTAAGGGAGGCCACCTGGAACCCCTCGATTTTGCAGCTGCCGGCGCTCGAAGAACGTGGCGGTTCGCTCGAACAGTTCCGTAGTCTGCGCTCGCGCATGCAGGAGTTTCGGCATCTCAACACGCTCAAGACGATTCTCGTCAGCAGTGGCCGGCCGCAGGAGGGCAAAAGCTTCGTCTCCGCCAACCTCGCCATTACCTTAGCTCGCCACAAGGCAGCCAAAGTTCTTCTCATCGATGGTGACATGCGCGGCAGCTCGCTGCACAGGGTCTTCGGTTGCCCCAACGAACCTGGGCTCACGGAGTATCTCTCCGGAACAGCGGGCGTGATGGAAATCATGCAACGCGCCAAGCCCAAGGAGGGTGGCCCCTCCTTGCCGAAGGGGCTTTCATCGCTCACCTTCATCCCTGCCGGGACCGATGCGAAGAATGCCGCTGATCTCGCGGGCAACTTTCGTTTCGGCGCGCTACTTGAAATCGTAGCCCCTCTTTTCGACTGGATTATTGTCGACTCCTCTCCCGTCACTCTGGTCTCTGATGGAGTCAATCTTGCGCATCACTGCGACGGAGTCCTCCTCGTTGCTCGCGGAGGAACCACCAAGTTCCAGACGGCACAGCGGGCCATGTCCGAGCTCAAAGCCTCGAAGATTCTGGGGTTCGTTCTCAATGCTGTAAAGGATGCTCCCACTGCCGAGGACTATTATGGCTATGACACCAACCCAACTCATAGCCAAGAAGTATAGCCCTGGAGCCTTGCACGATGATCCGCTTGTTCAACGTTTACTATCCAACACGCACCGTGATCCTGCTTTTGTGTGAGGCTCTACTAGTTAGCGGATGCTTCCTGCTTGCTACGTTCGTCCTCCTTGGCTCCGATACCTACATTGTTCTTTTCTTCGAGCATGGTCTCCTGAAGATCTCCGCAATGACGGTTCTCACCGTCGTGCTTTCGTATTACTTCGACCTCTATGAACCGCAGATTGTCTCCATTCCGATAGAGATCTACTTTCGCCTTCTGCTCGTACTGGGCTTTGACTGCTTCCTTCTATCCGCCACTCTGTTTTTCTATCCCAAACTGGTGATCGGGCACTTCGTCTATTCCCTGGGATTCGCTCTACTGACGCCCGCGCTCATTCTCTGGCGCAAGGCATACGATTCGATTGTGAGTCACAAGCTCTTCCGCGAACGCGTGTACGTTCTCGGATCGGGAGACCAGGCTCGCTCCATCGTCGAAACCATTCGCGCACGACCAGACATCGGGATGGAGATTGTTGGGTGGAGGGATGTTCAACTCAACCGCGACCAGCGCAAACAAACCTGGATCGGCGACCTTGCGCGCATCTCCAAACAGCCCGGTATTCACCGCATCATTGTCGCGCTGGAGGACGCGCGCGACGAACTGCCAGTGCAGGAGCTTCTCAGCCTGCGCTTCCAGGGGGTCATGGTAGAGCTGGCCGGTACCGTCAGTGAGCGGCTCTCGGGAAAGATCCAACTCGACGGACTGAGGCCGAGCAACTTTCTGTACAGTGATGGATTTCGCATCCGGCCTTCGCAACAAATCACCCGCCGCATCGCCTCGACCTGTGCTGCAGCTCTTGGACTTCTTCTCTTCCTACCCTTCTTTCCGATCGTCGTCTTCCTGGTGCGACTCTCCTCCAAAGGGCCAATTTTCTTTCGGCAGACACGGATGGGCCTGGGCGGACAGCACTTCCAGGTCGTCAAGTTTCGCACCATGTTTACCAATGCCGAGGCCGCCGGCGCGAAGTGGGCAACCAAGAACGACCCTCGCGTCACAAAGATCGGCATGTTCATGCGCAAGGTCCGCATCGACGAGATCCCGCAGCTCTGGAATGTACTGTGCGGCGATATGAGCTTCGTCGGGCCAAGGCCGGAGCGTCCTGAGTTTGTGCCCTGGCTAGCGGAGGAGTTGCCGTTCTACTATCTCCGCCATCTTATCCGGCCCGGCCTGACCGGCTGGGCGCAAATTCGGTATGGCTATGGTGCCACCCTCGCCGAGACACGCGAAAAACTTCAGTATGACCTTTACTACATCAAACACATGAGCCTCGGCCTCGACCTACTCATCATGTTTGAGACCATCAAGACGATTGTCCGCCGCCGCGGAGCACAGTGACAAACCTCAACCCGTGGGAGCGAGGTACTTCGTGCGGGAGTTCTCGAGATCGTGTCCATTACCACGAACACCGATCCGCGCTTATGCGTGAACCTTGTTAGCGTGTGTGGTGCAGGTGTGAAAAAGTTTTCCTTTGCCATTCCCCTAAGAGAAGGAAATGTCTCACCTGAGCTACTTTGTTGAATGTTCCACCACCAGTAAGCTTGCTTAATGGGGGGCGACGGAGTCAGCTGCTCGAGGTTGCTAGGGGCCGATGGACGAGATCTGGGAGATGCTTGGGAGCCGGACGAATACCGAGCACCTGAAAGTTCTTGAGCTGCCTCTTGATGATGTAGATGAGCCAGTTATTGCCCTCGGGGTCGACCGGCGACATCAAGAAACAAGAATTGAAGACAAAAGAGGAGTCGTTGCGGATGATGCCTTCGATGACTTCGTCGTCGTGGAAGATGACCCGGATCCAGAGGCAGTCCATCGGATCTCGGTCATCGTAGAAGCGGAGGTCGTCATGTTGCTTGCCTTCGAACGAATTGACAAAAAAGATAGCCTTAGCACCGTAGACGGGCATGTTTTGAAATGTGTTCTGAGGTGCCTCCGGGCCAACAATCTTAATGGGAATGGTGAACTCGGGGTCGAAGTTCTGCTCCGCTCCCCAGAGGCTTCGGTCGGTGTAGCCCTTAACAGTACGGTCTCCGAACTGAACCACGATCATCTCAAGCACGACGCGCTCCCTGCTCGGAGTTACGCAACAGCTCACGATCTACTCTCTTCTTTGGAACGAGTTCGTACTGTTTGATCTTGTAGAGCAAAGCCTTGTAGCTGATCTGCAGGGCATTCGCTGCTGCCTTCCGGTTCCATCCCGCTTGCGCGAGAGCGATGGCAATGGCCGCAGCCTCAGTCTCTCCTTTGATGCCGCGAACCAGCCGCTTGAGGCCGCCGTCGTTCTCCTCCTTGGGTAACAGACTGAAGGGTTCGTCCACCTGCCTGGTTGCAACGGCAGAGGGCCCGTCCACGGGCCTGGTCGGAGAGGCGGAGGACCCGCTCACCAACTCCGAGATGATCGCCCGTTCATCCTGCAGGATCAGGAAGCGATTGATGACATTTTCCATCTCGCGAAGGTTTCCGGGCCAGGGATACCGGGTGAGCGCCTCGAGCAGGGCTGTCGAAATGGGGAGAGGATCAACACCGTACTTCTTGGCCGCCTTGCGGATGAAGTAGGTGGCGAAGGCTGGAATCTCGTCGATGCGTTCGCGCAAGGGCGGGAGAACGAGAGAGATGCCATTAAGGCGGTAGTAGAGATCCTCGCGGAAGAGCTTCTCGGCCATCGCCTTCTTCATATCGATGTTGGTCGCGGCAATAACGCGTACATTGGTGCGGATGGAGGTGCGGCTGCCCAGGCGGGAAAAGCTTCCGTCCTGCAGAACATGCAGAAGTTTGGCCTGGAGTGAGGCATGCATTTCGCCAATCTCGTCGAGGAAGATTGTCCCGCCATCACAGATCTCGAACTTACCGGGCTTCATCTTGGTTGCGCCGGTAAACGCTCCTTGTTCGTGACCGAAGAGCTCACTTTCAAGCAGCTCGGCAGGCAGGGCGGCACAGTTGATCTTGAGAAACATGCGGTTACTGCGGAGCGACATCTTGTGGGTGAACAAGGCAAGAATCTCCTTGCCCGTGCCGCTCTCCCCCAGGATGAGGACCGGGATATCGGCTCGCGCCACGAGATTAGCCTGCGCTTCGATCTGGCGCATACGCTTGCTCGAGCGGATGAAGGAATGACCATTATCGAGCTGGATCTCTCTTGGCGCGGCGATGTCGACCTCTGCCAAAGGTAGACACTTCGCCAAGGCGATTTGGAGGTTGTCGTCCGTAAACGGCTTGAGCACGACGGCCATGACGCCGAGCGTGGCAAAGATCTCGTAGTCCGCGACGTCCGGCGAACAGGTGAGGACGACAACCGGGACTTCCGGCCAAGCGGTGCGAAGGTGCAGGAAAAAGGGGTGTGAGGTCTTTGCACAATCCCACGCAAGCAGGAAAAGGTCTGGCTTCTTCTTTACCACCAGGCTTTGTATGAGGGCTTGCGGTTCAGAGAAGAGACTCAAGCGATAGAGACCTCCCAACGTTCGCCCGAGGTAGTTCAAGGCTCGCTGATTTGATTCCGCTACAAAGATTGCGGGCTTCGACAATTCGAGTGCTGAAATAACTGACGAGCGGTTGAGCATTGAAACTTTCTACTCCATAGAACTATGCCGCACCTTGGAGGGTACGTATTCTGACAGGAACAACTGAGGATAGGGCGAGCGGCTTGCTACAAGCCGCCACGCTGGATTTTCATAAGACTATAAGACACATTTTGCGCACATATTGAGCACATATTGAGCACATATTGAGCACATATTGAGCACATATTGAGCACATATTGAGCACATATTGAGCACATATTGAGCACAAAACTCTCACCGCGCTCGAGAGCACCAATGGGGATCTGCAAAAGTTTACAACAAATCTATCCGGGAATGTGCAATCTTTTTTCAGTCCAAATTGTTTCTTCCAGATGCCCAGTTTGGAGGCAAACGTGCTACAGATCGAGTTAGAACTCAACTAACTCTCGCGCAGGCAAGCGAGATTTCGGAACCAAGGCGGACGAGAGACCCATGTTTATCCGCACACTCTCTGATAACCAAGCGCGACACGATATACCACCCGCTCGGGTGATCTTCGGTAGAACCGCAGAGATGCAGTCGGTGCAGCGCACCTTGGAATCGGTCGCGCGAACACAGATCCCGATCCTGATTCAAGGCGAAAGCGGCACGGGAAAAGAGTTATGCGTCCGTCTGATCCATCAGCGCTCCGAACACGCCCGCGGGCAGCTTGTAAAGGTAAGCTGTCCTGCGATCCCGCATGCCTTACTGGAAACGGAATTGTTCGGCTATGAAAAGGGTGCCTTTACTGGGGCAAACTCGACAAAACGAGGTCGCGTTGAGGAGGCCCACGGCGGAACGCTCTTCTTGGATGAGGTCGGCAGCCTGGATCTAGGGATGCAGTCCAAGCTGCTACAGGTCCTTCAGGATGGAACGTTTATGCGCGTGGGCGCACATGAGACACGCTCAATCCAGATGAGCCTGATCTCGGTGGCCAATCGGGACCTTCGGGAACAGGTGGAAGAGGGTTCGTTTCGGTTGGACTTTCTCTACCGCATTAATGCCATGACGCTAGATCTGCTGCCTCTGCGCCGACGTCTCGAAGACCTGCCGGACTTAGTGGATTACTTCATGGAGCAGCACGCGCGGACGTTCCGCCAGGATCCTGCTCCGCTTTCACGGGGGATACTGGCGCTCATGCGCAGGTGCGATTGGCCAGGGAATATCCGCCAGTTGGACAACCTGATCCGAAGATACGTGTTGGTTGGTGATGAAGAGCAGCTGATGCCTGAACTGGTGCCCGAGGAGAAGGTCCGCGAAGATTTAGCGGCTCACGTAGATGTCAGTATGCCAATTTCGTTGAAGATGGTCACGAAAAAAGCCACTCATAATCTGGAGCGACAGATCATTCTAAAGGCACTGAAGGTAAATAGCTGGAATCGGCAGAAAACCGCAAAATGGCTAAAGATCAGCTATCGCTCACTGCTCTACAAACTGAACGACATGGGGCGCAGCGATGTGCCCAAGACTCGGCGGGACCGAGTGCAGTTGCAGAGCGAGAAAGACCCGGCGAAATTATATTCAACGCCTGGGCCTTCTCCCCGGTTCCTATAAACTGACACAACGAGCTCGCTGTCGCCGCTCTAACAGCGGATTAAGTTCGAAGCCTGAATGCCCTTCGTCGCGTTCCGCGAGTCGACTACGAGCTGCGATTGCTGCACAATCTGTGCGTAGTCATAGTTAGAATGGTCTGTGACGATCAGTACGCAATCGTACTGATCGAGATGGTCCAGCGGGGTGGAGGTCATGTTGAGATTGTAATGACGGCCCTGCCCGACCGTGGGATGATAGGGATCGTTGTAAAGGACTTCGGCTCCCTGTGCGCGGAGCAACTCAATGATCGTGAGCGACGGAGACTCGCGAAGATCGTCGATGTCCTTCTTATAGGACATGCCGAGCATCAGAATTCTCGCCCCGTTCATGGGTTTCTTATGAAGATTCAGTGCTTTTGAAACCTGCTGCGTAACAAATTCGGGCATACTCTCGTTGATTTCGCCGGCGAGCTCAATGAACCGGGTATTAAAGTCGTACTCCTTGGCCTTCCAACTCAGATAGAAGGGGTCGATCGGAATGCAATGGCCACCGAGACCGGGGCCCGGGTAGAAGGGGTGAAAGCCGAAGGGTTTGGTGGAGGCCGTGTCGATTACCTCCCAAATGTCCACTCCCATGCGCAGCGAAAGAATCTTGAGTTCGTTGACCAGGGCGATGTTGACGCAACGGTAGATGTTTTCGAGCAGCTTGGTCATCTCAGCCACACGGGTGGTCGAGACACGAACAGCACGCGCGAAGATACCCTCATATAGCGTGGCTGCAAGCTCGGTGGCGATTGGATCGTGACCGCCGACAACCTTGGGAATGTCACGGCGTGCAACTGTGGTATTGCCGGGATCCTCGCGCTCGGGGGAGAACGCCACGTAGAAGGCATCCTCTCTCGGGGGAGCATCGAACGACTGCGCCTTGAGGCCCGCGCTGTTGCCAGCCTCGAGCAGTGGGATGAGGACCTCCTCGGTGGTCCCGGGGTAGGTGGTGCTTTCGAGAACGACGAGTTGTCCAGGCTGAAGCCAGGGAGCAGTGGCCTCGGCAGTATTCCGGATATAACTAAGATCTGGCTCACGATGTCCGGTGAGCGGGGTGGGTACGCACAGAATGATAGCGTCCTGCTCAGCGAGAAAGGCAAAGTTCTGTGTGGCGCTAAAGCCTTGGTGCCGAGCGGCCTGAATCTCCTCCCCGAGTATGCGGAAGATATAGGATCTGCCGGCTTCCAAAGCCGTGACCTTCTTCTCGTCAATATCGAAGCCGGTAACTTTGAAACCGGCGTCTGAGAGAAGGAGACAGAGCGGAAGCCCGACGTAGCCCAGTCCAATGACACCGATGGAGGCTGTGCGCTTCTTAAAGCGCTCAAGACGTTGCGCTGCAATCGAAGGGAGAATAAGCGGAGCGAGATTGGACATGTCGGCTCCATTATTGCACTGGCTTTCTGAATATTTGAAGATTTCTTTCGCAAAATATGTTGGCCTGCTCTGCACGGCGCCGCGCAATTGTAAGCGCATCCCTTGGCTGCTATCCATCAGCATCGTTGTAGAGGCGCAAGCGAGACAATACTGTTACAAATCCCGTGAATTTCCAGCACATCTAGTGATCAATAGCCAGGATGGGGCGAAAGGCGAACTACCTGGCAATGGACACCTGACGCACTCGGACGACTGCCTCTCGGGCGTGCGCGACTTCGCTTCGCATCCCCCACATCGAAGACGTTCGGGAGCACGGTCGCGTTCGGCCGTGACCGAAAACCTTGGCGGAGGCATCTTCGCCGTTCCAGTCCTCGCCTCGTCCCGTGCTACCAATTTGTTGCCATTTCTACCCATATCCGACCACACGGAAACACATGATTCGATACAGTACAGCATCGCTGATCCCCGCGTCATCGTTGGCGGTTTTCGATTATGTGCCAAATTTCAATGAGCTTGGCCGAGGGTGATTTTGCGAATTCGCGTCTTCTCTGCTGAAGCTTCGATCGCTGGCATGGGCAGCCAAATTGCGATGCTCATGCCAGCTCTTTTCCCCATTGGTAAAGGCGTTCGTCTATTTTTTTGTTGATGTGCAGTCCTTCCAAGCCCTTTCCCAACGTCAGGCGATCGGCTTTCCCGGCAACATCAGAATCTCGTGCCACGGCTTCCAGAGCCGACCGCTCATCCCCACACTAACGGTATAGTTGCAACCGGATAGGCAACTCCGAGCTTCATTGAGGGACACCTGAACACTCTTTGGAATCCAAGGGTCAGGAGGGATTCGGGATTGGGCCAGACGCGCTTCGCCCCTCGCGCCTTGAAATCCAGCATGGTTTGTTCCTGACCGTTCGGATGTGCTCTCGCCCGAACTCGAGGGTAAAGGAGACATGCGGAAGAGCACCGTTTTGGTACGGTGGACCTTGGCATGGCAGCGGGACAGAGCGAGATCATCAGGTGCAGCAGCGACTTTCCAGACCCGATGATTGACGACAATCGATCCCTTATCTCGACCCGAGGCGCCGCACGCGCGGCAGCGATGCCGAAGTCCTCAACGGCAAAATAGCTTAGTTATTGGATTCTGGGTCAATTGGGATAGGTAAAAAAGTTCCACTGGGAGTCCAATCGTTTTCCCTCGTAAGCGAGGTCGCTACAAAATTGGCGCGGTATTCGCCATCCCGGCCTCGCTTCAGTTCGGTCAATCAATTGCAAGGCAAGAATGAATCAGCATATCCATGCCTACGCCCTTCTTGTACCTGGAGACCGTCTCATGAGCAGTAAGCCCCGTTTTATCGGTAAGATGATGGCAGCAACCATCGTGTTGGGATTCGCAATCTTCGCAACAGTGTCCCGTGCGCACGCATCGGAACTTGACTTCAGCTACACGCTGTCAACTGGAAATGTGCTCTCTGGATCGTTTGATGGCACGCTGTTGTCCAATGGCAATGTTTTCGACGTGACCTCGGTTAGTTCGTTGTTTGTCAACGGAGCTGCGGTTCCGGATCCTACCGCAGTCTACAGCGTAGACGCACTCTATGTTGGCGACAACACCCCAGCTGCAGTTAGCCTGGATGGCTCGTATATGAATGTGTATGCGAGCGGCGACTCCGATACGTTCGCTTTCGTCGTCGGCGATCTAGCGTCGAGCAACCTCTTCGGCGCGAATATGGCAGGGGCGACGCAAGGCTATGGCGGTACTAATTTCTTCGACGACTACACCCAAGCCAACTGGTCGGCATCCCAGGTGGCAATAACTCCAGAGCCGAGCAGTCTTGCGCTGTGCGGTACCGGCATCCTCGGCTTAACAGGTGCAGCGCGACGCAAGTTTCTCCATTCGTAGGATCGCTGCGCTACACGAACTCTTCACTGGCAACAAACGAGGCCGACCGCTCAAACGCGTGCGTCCTGCTGCCTTCCGACTATTGAACCCCCAATTAGTAACCCATTTGCGCCGCCACCACGTAGATACCTAACCGCAGCGTGAAAGGGAGGCCCACCATGAGCAGCAGCTTTGCCCCGAGCGACCTTGTCCCCGTCCTTGCAATTCTCGCCTTCCTCGCCATTCTTGCTTGGACCGTACACCTCGGCGGTATGCGCTCGAGCACCGACTACTACGACAAGGCTATGCCCGGCCAGATGGACGAGGAGGCCTGAGCCGCCCCAACCAACCTCAACCTTTGAAGGCGACCGTGTCAAGGGCGGAGTAAATGTATGGTCCTCCGCCTCTCCGCAAGCGAAAACTGAAGTTGGCTTGCGCCGCAGGTCTACGCGTCTTGTACTTGGACCACGGGTTCCAGCCCATCTTGTGCCTGGACCACGGGCTCCAACTCGTCTTGTGCTTGGACCACAGGATCCGACTCGTCTTGTGCTTGGGGACCACAGGGTCCAACTCGTTTTGTGCTTGGACCACGGGATCCAACTCGTCTTGTGTCTGGATCACAGGATCCAACGTAGATGCTTCCAAGGCGTCTGCTGACATTGTGAGATCTCCTTTTAACTGGAATCATGAGACGGTTGACTACGGGGAGGCGACTTTAGAACGGGCCGCGAGCACGCCCATAGTAGTAGGAGTAGAGGTTCCGTGCAGTAATTAATTCGCGCATGATAATCCCACATGGCCGCGGGGCGGCCGCACCTGAGGATGAGAAGGTTTGTCTTGACCTGTGTTCACCGGGCGGCGAGAATTCCCTTGCGCACAGGCAAAAGGGTCGCTCGCATATTGGTGGTTTGACCCCGAATGATAATCTGGCCCGCCGGCGGCATACGTACACCTGACTGGTGCCTTTTCTGAGCCCGTAGAACAATATGCCCTAATCGCCGCCGGCTGCTTGTCCGCAAGGAGGAGCGTTGATCGAAGCGATGATTGAGCGGTGTGCCGGCATCGACGCGCGGATCGTCAACTACGCAGACGATCTGGTTATCTGTTGCAAGGGAAACAACGCTGTCAAGGCGCTGGAAACCATGCGGGCGGATGATGGGCCAGCCGTGAGGGTCTCCGCCAGGCGCAGGAAGACTGCCCGATCGTCGCCTGGTCAGCAATCGCTTGCAACTCCGCACGGAGTTTCTGTTCGCGCTGGCGTAACGTCGGCATCCGCTCGCGCAACGCCTCGATGGACATCAGCGCCTCCTGGTAGCCACTGAGAAGTCGTTCGATGCCCTTGCCCACATGCGCTAATTCTCTTTGCAGACTCTGCTCACGCTTCTTTGCTGGATCGGAGGGACGAGCGCCTGCTAGTCGACGGTCAAGTTCTTGCTGTATCAGAGTGGGATCTTCCAGTAGCCGTATTACCTCGGCCCAGATAATCTGATCGAGCAGATCCTGGCGGACGAAGCGGCCGTTATCACACACAGGACCGCCGAGTTTTCGCCAGCTATCCGAGCCAATGCATTTGTAGTAGTGGATCTTGCGTGCCCTCGTGTACGTGGATGTGCGCGAGAAGGCGTAGCCGCACTTCTGGCAGCTGGGTAACTAGTTCGCCAACCCTTCACTACCCGCTCAAATTCGAAATTACCTTTTGTGTCAGGGGCGTGCTTGGCGAACCCTGTGGGATGCCCCGCTTGGTGTCTCGGTTGATCGTCGTGCGTTTCTTACGACCCTGTCCGTCCTGCTCTTCCACCGGAGCGTCGAGCCACATCCGGAGCAAGCGTAAAACTCGCTTGTCCTCCATGCGGCGCGCCACCGATTTCATCAGGTCAGCGTGTGGGATCGTATCGAAGTGTCCGGCCAGATCGGCGTCCACGACATTCCTATGGCCGCCAGTCAAAAGCCAGTGCACCTCGCGCACGGCGTCTTGCGCACTCCGGTTTTGCCGGTAGGCGTATTGCTCCGGCGGCATGTCGGCCTCGAAGATCGGCTCCAGGACCAACATGGCCGCCATCTGGCATACCCTATCCGCCAGCCGCGGGATGCCGAGAGGCCTCATCTTGCCGTTCGGCTTTGGAATATAGACTCGTCGTACTGCTTCCGGACGATAGCTCTCCTCCCTTGGTTGTTGCACCAGTTCCCCGATCCAACGCTCCCACCCATAAGACTCGACCTCCGCGAACGTCAGACCGTCTACTCCGGCTGCGCCCTTGTTGGCGCGGCAGCAGGCGTAGGCGTGCTCCAACACGTCCTGTCGGTAGATCTTGTCGTATAAAGCGTAAAAGCGGAATTCAGATTCATCCTTCGCTTTTGCATGTAACGCCGTCCGCAGTCTCTGAACGCTTTCTGGAGTTAATAGGTTGCCCAATCTCCTGTCCCTTTTCGCTTTCCGCGTTGGTTCTGAACTGAGGTCCCTTCCCTCCGCCGGCATTACCCGGCATCCCCGGTACTACGAACCTCTCCGTCACCCCGTTGCGCCCGGTCTCCGTCACCGGCTACCGGTTGGTCGATGCGCTCGGCCACGCTCGGGGCTTCCCGTGTTGCATCGGTCTTCCTCTTGTATGCATGCTGTCGCCACTACCCCGGCGGAACCGCAAGGTGCGTCTTTCGTTCACTTCCCTTGCAGTGACAGCCTTCCCCGAAATTGTGGCGGGTCGGCTTCCGCATTGCGTCTTTCGAGGCCTGCTCAGCGTTCACTCGCGTTACGGCCTGCATACTTGCCAAGTCACTGATATGACCCTCTACACCGGAGGCTTCAGCCGCTTCGTTACCTCCACGACCGCTCCGATTGCTACCGGCTGGAACGAAAGTTGCCGGGCGGGATTCGCACCCGCTGGAAAACCGTGCCTTTGCACGGCGCACACAATAGAGCACGGTAAGGCAGCACTACCCTCCCCTTGCCTTCATTCGTCGTTCTGGATGCCACTCTCCACCCTGGGTCTCGCGTAAAAAGGACCTCCGGCAGGGCTCCCTATACAGGGGTCTTTGGAACAACTGGACGTAAAGTCCGGCTTAAGGACGTATAAGTAGACGGGTCGCCAGCTCGGATCAGCCCCATCCCCCAAACCCATCCCGTACCCCTACCAGACGCACGAAGGGCCTCCACCGCATCGCCAGAAGCCCTGCGAATTCCCTTCCCCAACTGCGACGGTCCATGCCCGTTACGCACGGAGAAACTTGCGTCGCGCTGCACCTGCTAAGCCGAGGATGCCGGTTCCGCACAGCACAAGGCTGCTCGGCTCTGGAGTCGCTGCCATGGATGCCGACCAGTCGGCTTGGTTGTAGTCTCCCGGGTGCCCATAACCAGCACCGCCATAGCCCGACGTCTCGAATGCAAGATTCCCGCCGTCGGCCTTCGACAGCCGATCGCCGACGGCGAATAGGAACTCATCGTAGCCGTCTAGCGCAGCTAAATCCATATACCGGCCATCCAGGCTAACTGCAGCCGTGGTGTTGCCGTAACCAAAGAATTTGTCTGCGCCTTCGACGTAGGTAGCAAGTGGAACCGCAGCTCCGTTGACAAACAACGAACTAACTGATGTCACGTCGAAAGTGTTGCCGTTGGACAACAGTGTGCCATCGAACGATCCAGAGAGAACAGCTGCGGTGTACGGCTCCGTGTAGCTGAAGTCAAGTGTGGACGCGTGCGCACTGGACACTGTTGCGAAGGTTGCGAGTCCGACCATGATGGCTGCTGCCATCGTCTTGCCGATAAAACGGGACTTTCTGCTCATGAGATTGTTCTCCAGGACAAGAATTGCGTACGCACGGATGCTGATTCGAACCGCGCAATCGGATGACCGAACTGAATCTAGGCCAGTACTGCACAATTTTTTCCGGGAACTCGATTACGCGAAAGCGATTGCGCACTGAGTGGAACTCTTTTTCCTCCTCTGTGTAGTTTTTGAAATTATGTGTCGCTGATTTTTAGGCGCTATGTGGCGCCTACCGCTTACCGGGGCAAGAGGCGACACTCGGTCGATGCGACGAAACCGCCCGTCACAGCCCCTCTGTCACAACTCTCGGAGCGATGGGATCCGAGGAGCTTAACGACAAATAACGTCAAAAGCTACACTTTCGAGATTATGTGGCGCACTCCGCCCAGAAGAGAGTAAATCGTGAATCGTTTATGTCTCGGACTATGCTCACTGACCGGAGTGTTCTTGTTCGGTGCATCGCTTGAGGCGCAGAATGCAGGGCTGGAACAGCCGCTGAATATCACGGTGCAGCATCCGAAACACAGTGGCTTCAGGTGTTCGCGGACGGGCACGTTCTCTGCTTCCCGAATCCCAACCAGAGCACCTTCAGCGTCAACGAGATCATGTCGAAGGGGTTGGTGACACCGAATACCTGTAGTGCCCTTGTGAAATTGGCTACGCCAGGGAACTTGATTCTCTTTGCACGTCCGGCTGGCTTCATGGAAAAGATGAAGCAGTAGCCCCACCTGAAATTTGTGAGAAAACCGTGAGCGAGATCTTCTCTTTGTTGGCATCAAGCGCCTCCCTACCCTCGATCTTCATTGCGCGGCCGGAGGCGCGGACGCGGATGCGCGACTTCTTTTCGTCGCACATCCGCAATCCCAATACCCGGCGCGCCTACCGCGAGGCGGTGCGGCAGTTCTCCGGCTTCTGTGCCGAGCACGGGATCGTCGATCTCGCCCAGGTGGAGCCGGTGCATGTGGCGGCGTTTGTGGAGGCGCAGCTCAAGCTGCACTCGAGGCCGACGGTGAAGCAGCGGCTGGCGCCGCCAATTCGCAGTGACATTCAGACCCGCAAAGCTACGGCACTGAAGTATCGCCGCCGCATCCAGAAGGCCACGTTGACCAGACCGATGAGCGCGGGCACCTCGATCAAAGGGCCGACCACGCCGACGAACGCCTCGCCCGAACTCAAGCCGCAGACGGCCACAGCCACCGCGATCGCCAGCTCAAAATTATTGCCGGCCGCGGTGAACGACAGCGTGGCCGACTGCGCATAATCTGCGCCGAGGCGCTTGCCCATCCAGAAGCTGACCAGGAACATGATGAGGAAGTAGATGACGAGCGGGATTGCGATCTTCACCACGTCGAGTGGCAGGCGCACGATGAGATCGCCCTTGAGCGAGAACATCACCAGGATGGTGAACAGCAGCGCGATGAGGGTTAGGGGATTGATGCGGGGGATGAAGCGGGTCTGATACCACTTCTCCCCTTTGAGCCGGATCAGCGCAAAGCGGGTCAGGAAGCCGGCAACAAAGGGGACGCCCAGGTAGAGGCCGACGCTCTTCGCAATCTGCTCGATTCCGATATTGACGACGCTGCCCTCGAGGCCAAACCACTTCGGAAGCACGGTCAGGAAGACCCAGGCGTACAGGCTGTAAAAGAGCACTTGAAAGACGCTGTTGATGGCGACCAGGCCAGCGACGTAATCGGTATCGCCTTCCGCAAGTTCATTCCAGACCAGCACCATCGCAATGCAGCGGGCGATGCCGATCAGGATGAGGCCCCGCATGTAGGCGGGTTCGCTCCGCAGGAAGACGATGGCCAGGAAGAACATGAGCGCCGGTCCGATGAACCAGTTCTGCACCAGGGAGAGACCCAGGACGCGCTTATTGCGGAAGACCTCCCCCAGCTTCTCATAGCGCACCTTCGCAAGCGGCGGGAACATCATGATGATGAGCCCGATCGCGATCGGAATGTTGGTCGTGCCCGCCTGAAAGCGATTCACGAAGCCGGCCGAGGATGGAACGAAATGGCCGATGGCTACGCCGATCGCCATCGCGAGGAAGGTCCAGAGGGTCAGAAATCGGTCGAGAAACAAGAGCTGCTTTCGAGCTGCAGGGGCGCAGGCGCGGCCCTGAGTGACGGGAGCGGTAGACATTAGCAAGTCTCGCAGGAAGTTTCTTTGAGCGTGATGGGCAACGGTGCGCCCTCGAGGAGGGCATACTTGGCCGGCGAACAGCAGGCCTTTGTGAGCCGCGATCTGTCCGTCTGCATGGACTTCTCTTCCTTGAGCCAATCGAGGGTCTGCCGCAAGATTTGCGCAGCTCCAATGTGCGGCGGCATGACGATGCGATAGTGCATCCACTTCCCCTCTCGCCGTGCCGAGACAATACCCGCGCTGCGGAGGTAAGCCAGATGCCGGGAAATCTTCGGTTGAGGACCGCCCAAAATCTCCACGAAATAGCAGACGCAGATCTCCTGGTCCCCCATGAGGTTCAGGAGCCGGAGACGGGTGTTGTCACCGAGAGCCTGGAAGAAGCGTTCCATGTTAAAGCTCTTCTTTAATGTCATGTTCTTAATGTATACGCGTTGACGTATGCAAGCGCAAGACATATAGTCGCCTAAGCGAATGTTTGGAGGTAAAAGATGTCGGAGCAGCTATTGGATTCGGTGAAGTCGAAATATGGGGCGGTTGCAGAAAGCACATTGTCGAGCGATCATGCCGGCGTGAAGGCTGTTGCGGAGGCCTTTGGCTACACCGCCGAAGAGCTGACCTCGATTCCGGCAGGAGCCAACATGGGACTTTCTTGCGGAAACCCTACTGCGACGGCGCACCTCAGAGCCGGTGAAGTGGTGGTCGATCTTGGCTCGGGCGGCGGGCTCGATGTGTTTCTCGCGTCCAAGATGGTCGGCCCGACCGGCCGAGCGATTGGCATCGACATGACGACGGCTATGATCGAGCGTTCGCGTAAGAATGCGCGGGTCGGTGGGTACACCAATGTGGAGTTTTATCAATCCACCATCGATCAAATTCCGCTCCCGGATGCCTCCGTTGACTGTGTAATCTCCAACTGCGTGATTAACCTTGCCCCGGATAAGCCGGCCGTCTTCCGCGAGATCGCCCGCGTGCTGAAGCCTGGTGGCCGCATTGCGATCAGCGATATCGCCCTGAAACATGAGTTGCCGGAGGAGATCGCTCAGAGCATAGCGGCCTATGTGAGTTGCATCGCCGGCGCCATTCTCATCGAGGACTACCGCGCGGGGCTATCTGCAGCCGGGTTCCAGCATATTGAGATTGTGGACAGCGGAGCCGATTTGAACGCCTATGCAAAGGTTGAGAATCAGGCAGGATGCTGTTCGCCCAGCATGGTGGCCAGCAGCCCGCTTCAGCTCATCGAAGAGCCTTGCTGCGCTCCGGCGCCCGCCGAGGCCTCGTTGCATGAGGAGTTGACCACGCTGCTCTCGCAGCATGACGTAAATGCGGCGGCCGCGAGCGTTCGCGTCTACGCGATCAAATCCAATCACCAGCTCTAACCGGCCAGGAAGGACAGAGGGCTCCCGGTGGCACGCTACAACGTGATGTTTCTCTGCACTGGTAATTCCGCTCGTTCGATCATGGCGGAGGCGATCATGAATCGCAAAGGTGGCCCAACGTTAACCGCGTACAGCGCGGGAAGCCATCCGGCAGGTGCCGTTCGGCCTGAAGCTCTGCGAGAGATCGAGAAGGCAGGCCTGAGCGCCGCGAACCTTCGCAGCAAATCGTGGGACGAGTTCGCGAAACCGGACTCCCCACCGCTCCATTTCGTGTTCACGGTTTGCGATAGGGCCGCACAGGAGGTGTGCCCATTGGCCAGGACAACCGATGACGGCCCGTTGGGGTATACCCGATCCAGCGGCCGTACAAGGAACGCCTGAAGAAATCGAACGTGCCTTCAGCGACGCATTTACGGCCCTCGATCGGCGCATCAGCCTGTTCCTTTGCTTGCCGCTCGCGAGCCTAGACACCTTTGCCCTTCAGAAAGAACTCGACGACATCGGCAAGAGATAGCGGCTCGGGTTGGCCGCTCGGCCGACCGGTCAGCCCCAGGACGAGCTCGAAGGGCTCGATCAAACGTTAGGAGAGATGATGCAAAATGTAATTTTCGCGTGCGTTCATAACGCAGGCCGCTCACAGATGGCCGCGGCTTTCTTCAACCACTTCGCGGATCCGCAGAAGGCGAAGGCCATTTCTGCAGGTACGGAACCAGGCCTGCGCGTGCATCCCGAGGTGTTGGCGGCTATGCAGGAGATCGGAATTGATCTGAGTGACGCCAAGCCAAGGAAGCTAACGGAGGAGCTGGCACAGGGAGCTCAGCTCCTCATTACGATGGGATGCGGAGATAAGTGCCCCTATGTTCCGGGGCTGCGGCGGGACGATTGGCCCCTCACCGATCCCAAAGGAAAGCCGATGGACGAAGTGCGAGCCATACGAGACGAAATCAAGCAGAGAGTGCAATCCCTGTTGGCAAGCGGCGTGTAGGGAGCAAGAGTTCCCACGGATCGAGGTCCCGGCGTTCATAGGTCTGGCGAACGCATCGCTTCGCATTCCAGGGGAATAGTGTGCTCCTGGTTATCGCGCCAGATTTACCTACGACAAGGGACATTGTCGTGGGCTATAGGTCGCTCACCGCGCTCCGCGCGCTTAGAAATCATCGTCAGGCGGCAGCCGCTAGCTCCTTCTTCGCTGCAACGTACTGCACATGCACCTGCTCGATGGTTCCGTTGAACTTGAACGGCATCTTGTCGTAGTAGGCAAGAGACACCGGCGAACCCAGA
>Ga0210403_10000364_pt1 | contig 49120 bp, 31 predicted proteins | sample IncBWC19MmetaG_FD_150863 | JGI IMG/M metagenome (GOLD analysis project Ga0210403, IMG submission 150863) | Forest soil microbial communities from Barre Woods Harvard Forest LTER site, Petersham, Massachusetts, United States - Inc-BW-C-19-M | ecosystem: Environmental > Terrestrial > Soil >...
AAATGCCGCCGAGGTCTCCGCTCGCGTTGATGCCGTTCACGATTGTCCCCGTGGTGCCAGAAGCGGGGTAATCAATTTGTGTGAATGTAGGCGCGCGACCCTGACCGAGAGCTATTCCGAACGTGAGCACAAGGCTCGCGAGAACCGCTAAGACCAAATTTCGCGACATGACTTTCTCCTTTAGTGGAGGCGCTCCTCAGCGCCGGTCCGGTTTTCAGCTTTCGCCGCTGTGGCGGCATTCAGTCCTGTCCGGAATTCTTGCTACCCTATTAATCGGAAATAGGAAGCAAACTGGCTCACGCCACATTGAGATTTCTCGCTGCCCAGGACGTAGGACTTTGCGGTGCCCTCAACCCATGTGTTTTCAACATGCCCGATGGAAGGAGTTGAAATCTGGCGGGCTTTTGACTATTCTCCCGGCATCTCCCCGCGGCCGTGACCATACCGGAGGCCCCAACGTGGGTCCAATTCCTTCCAGGGAAGTCAGTGAACTCCTCCTCAACTGGGGGAAACGGGGATCGGCAGGCGCTGGAGGCGGTTTTGCCTAATGTTTACAATGAGTTGCGGCGCCTTGCTCGGTCGAGCCTCCGTCAGCAGCGTCCGAATCACACATTGCAAACGACTGCCCTGGTCCACGAGGCTTACCTGAGGCTTGCAGGCGAGAAATCCCTCCGGGTGGAAAATCGCGCCCACTTTCTGGGCATTGCCGCTCAATTGATGCGCTGGATTCTGGTCGACTATGAGCGCAACCGGCGTGCCGCCAAGCGCGGCGCTGGCGTAACGCGTTTGACTTTGCACGAGAGCATCGCCTCACCACAGCGCGATGTGGATCTGCTCGCCCTCGACGAAGCTCTGGACCGCCTTGCCAAACTCGATTCCCAGCAGAGTCAGATCATCGAGTTGCGCTACTTCGGCGGTCTTTCAATTGAAAACACCTCCGGTTTTCTCGGAATCTCTCCAGCCACGGTGAAGCGTTCTTGGGCGTCGGCGCGAGCTTGGTTGCGGCGCGAGATGAGTCAAAAAGAGTTGCGCGCATGACACCGGAACAATGGCAACGAATCCGGCCAATTCTGGAATCCGCGCTGGAACTCGACGCCGCATCCCGATCGGCCTTCGTTGATAGCGCTTGCGCTGGAGATGACGGCCTACGTCTCGAAGTCCAGTCACTACTCGCCGATCAGAAGCAAGCGGATCACTTCCTTGAAGAGCCGGCGTTGGAGATGGTCATTCATCACGCCGCCCAAGACCAGGTACACTGTGAAGAAGAAGCTGGGCGGTCTCTTTTCGGCAAGATGATCTCGCATTACCGCGTTCTTGAGAAGCTGGGCGGTGGTGGCATGGGCGTGGTCTATAAAGCGGAGGACACCCGCCTTGGCCGCTACGTGGCCCTAAAGTTCCTGCCCGAAGAAATGGCCCAAGATGACCAGGCGTTGGAACGCTTCAAGCGAGAAGCGCGGGCCGCGTCCGCTACTAATCATCCGCATATCTGCACGATCTACGATATCGGGAAATACGAAGGAGGACCCTTTATCGTCATGGAGCTGCTCGAGGGATGCACGCTCAAGCATCGCATCTCGAATAAGCCGCTCCCGAGCACATTGGTGCTTGAGCTAGGAATTCACATCGCCGACGCACTCAACGCTGCGCATGCCAAGGGCATATTTCACCGCGATATCAAGCCGGCCAACATCTTTGTCACCGAACAGGGTCAGGCTAAGTTGTTGGATTTTGGGCTGGCCAAGCTGGCCACCACCGAGGCATTAACTGGGCACGAGCTGTCCGCCGCGAGAACTGATGCAACTCTTGGAGAGGACCTCACGCGCGCCGGCGCGTTGATGGGGACGGCACCTTATATGTCACCCGAACAGGTTCGAGGCGAGCCTGTAGACGGGCGTACGGATCTGTTCAGTTTCGGGGCGGTGCTCTACGAAATGGCTACTGGGCAGCGGGCGTTTTCGGGTGAGAGAACCCCTGAGATCCGTGAAGGTATCCTGAGGCACGAGCCTACTTCGCCCCGCAAGTTGAATCCGGACGTGCCAGCAGGACTGGAGCGGGTTATTACCAAAGCCCTGAAAAAGAAGCCGCAGGAGCGCTATCAACGCGCCTCGGAAATACGAGCTGAGCTGGTCCGGGTGCGCGGTGAAATCGGCCCTCATCTGGGCCGTCAAGTAGCGCTGGCTACCTTCGGGCTGATGCTCCTTCTTGCTGGCGTCGGCTGGAGACTCGGTTGGTTCCGGTTTGGCCCGCGCGTCGGCCAAATTCAGTCCATCGCGGTTCTTCCTTTGGCTAATCTGTCCGAGGATCGAGACCAAGAGTATTTCGCTGACGGCATGACCGAGCAGCTCACCACGGATCTCGGGCAAATCAGCGCCCTGCGAGTGATCTCGCGGACATCCGCAATGCATTACAAAGGAACGAACAAGAAGCTTCCCGAAATAGCGCGAGAGCTGGGTGTGGATGCCGTTATTGAGGGTTCCGTAGAGCGCGCGGGCGATCAGGTCCGAATCACCGCACAGTTGATTGACGCTCCAAACGACCGACACTTGTGGGCCAAGAGTTACGAACGCGACCTGCGGGACGTCCTCAGCTTGCAGGACGAAGTGGCAAAAGCGATCGCCACCGAGGTAAAGATCACGCTGACTCCGCAAGAGCAGATTCACCTGGCGAATGCACGTCCAATTAAGCCCCAAGCTCACGAAGCCTACATGAGAGGGCTCTTCGAACTGCACAAGCAGAGCGCTGAAAGCATCGAGCAAGCGATTAAGCATTTCCTGCGGGCAGTGGCCCTTGATCCGGATGATTCTCTAGTGTACGCCGGCCTCGCTGATGCTTACTACGATCAGAGCACGATGCTTCGCGCTCCGCTCGAAGTAATGCCAAAAGCCAAAGCTGCTGCTGCTAAAGCCATCGAGCTCGACGATACCATTGCGGAAGCCCACGCTTCGATGGGTTATGTGAAGCTTAACTTTGACTGGGACTGGCCGGGTGCCGAGCGCGAATTTCACCGCGCGCTCGAACTCAATCCAAGCTTGCCGCGAGCACATGCCGGCTACGCTCATTATCTGTTGACGCTCCGGCGCACCGATGAAGCGATTCAAGAACTCAATCGCTCCGAGAAGATCGATCCGCTCATAACAGAGTCCCATGTGAACCTGCCGTATCTGCTTTTCAATGGGCGGCGCTTTGTCGAAGCCATTGAGGCTGGAAGCGGCGGTAAGGACGACCGCGTTGTAGCTCTTGCCTCCGCCCAACTAGGGCGCCGGCAGGAAGCTATCGCCGCCGCAGACCGCGCGATGAAAATGAAATACGCTCAGAACCCCGTGATTTTGGCACAACTCGCGTCTGCCTACGCGTTGGCCGGCAACACGGGCACAACTCGGGTAATGCTTAGCGGAATCTTAGAACAAGCCAGCAAACGTTACGTCTGCGGTTTCAACGTTGCCTGCGTTTACGCCACGTTGGGTGATAACGAGCAGGCCTTCGCCTGGCTCGATAAAGCCTATCTTGCTCGTTCGGATTGAATGCCCTTTGTCGGGGTGGATCCCCGACTCGACCCGCTGCGAGGCGACCCGCGCTTCGCCGACCTTCTGCGCCGCATTGGTATCCCGCCGTAAACTTGTTTCTAAACAATCTCGTCCACGAACCTCGCGATTACGAGATGTGCTGCACGAACGGGTGGGAAGCTTGGTGAAACGCAGTTTTCCTGTTTAGGCGCCGAACTTTGCGTCATTAGTTAGGCCCTTCGCGCAACACAAAGCGTGCCAAGTGGCTCTATATCCTTGTGTTCTGCGGTGCAGCTAAACGGCTCGCCGTACCTTGCTGATGGAGGGTGGCCCGAGCGCAATGCTGCGAGACGAATTTGGGTGCGCCCACTGCCGGTCATGCACCTGGGGTGCCTAGATCACGGGCAAAGCGGAAGTCATGCCTCCGGGTTGGCAGATTGCTCCCGATAAAACGCGCTTGCGGGAAATGAGGTAATGCATCGGCGCCGCTGGGAGGTGTAGTGCTGCCAGAATATCCCGAGCATCCACAACAGTCGCGGCCAGGCTTTTGAGTTTTGGAGCAACATCCGCATGCGGCCGGTGTCAAATGATTAGAGGGGCCAGTTTGCAATTGCTCCGCTGAGTTGTAAAGCGAACGGGTGCCCCTGAATGGCAAGAACTCCATCTCTGAATAATGACCACATTCGGGCCTCCTATGAGATTCTTCTTTCTTTGAATCTCGCCTTTGCGTTCTCCTACGGCATTACGATGTACAACCTCACTCAAGTGGCCTACAGCAAGGGCACGAGTGATGGCTATGCGTTCGTTTACTACTTCCTTCGTAGCGCGGTCAGGATCAATAATCTCCTGCATCTCCGTACTTCGAATCCTGTGTACGGCAGGCTGCCAAATCCGGGAAGCCAAGTTGGCGTGGATCTTGCGTTTGCGATATCGACGATTGGGCTGAGCCTGATCTTGTTGCTTTTCCTCCGCTTCCTCTTGCGCGCTCGGTCGTTGGCTGTTTTTGCGAATGTCATTGCAAGTTTTCTCGCCCTGTTGGCTCTTCCCGGTGTTTACCTTTCCATCTTTCATGGCGACTGGAAACAACCGACGATGAGCCCTATATGGGCCATTGCCGCTCCGGAGTTTCTTTGCATTGGCTTTCTATTCCTCTTGTATCGCTGGCGCCCTCTTTCCGCCTGGGCAATTGGCTTCCTGATTCTTTTGCACTACTGTTTTTGGCTCTCAATATTATGGAGAAATGCAAATGCAATCACGCCACTTTACGAAGTGTATTCCCCCCGTGTCTTCCTGCTGATCTATGTCGTATACGGTGCCGCATGGCTGCTCTACTTGAAGAGTTCCCCGAGAATTGCTACTCCGATGGAGCGCAGTAACGGTAGCTGCAAATGGATGCTTTTTTCTTCGGCGCTAGCGCTCGGGGCGCTTGCCGCCTTGTGGTTACCAGGCAAGGGGTATGTTCTCGTCCACGCGAAAGATCCGGAATCGTTGAACATCGAAATGTGGCGGACAGACTGCCAAATACGCTGTCCCGTTTACAAGGTTACGATCCAGGGGAACGGGACGGTTGATTATGTGGGCGACCATTTCGTTCGAGACCGAGGCCCCAAACAGGTCGTCATTAGTAAAGACCAAATTCATAGTCTGCTCGTGGATTTTGACCAGGCAGATTTCTTCAACCTCGAAGATAGAGCCTTCGCCTGGGGTTTCCATGCGTCCAGAGTTGGGGTGAGAATTGCGATCGATGGAAAGTCAAAAGAAGTTTGGAGCGACGCCTATCATATCGGGTCGAAATCAGGACTGCAGGCCAGGTTTGTGGAAGCCACTGTTGCGATTGACAAGGCTGTCGGAACCGACCAATGGGTGAAATGCGATGATGGGCGGTGCGGAAATTAGAAATTGGACTGCAGGGCCGGGGTTTCGAGTGCTTCTTGGATCATGGTGATTGTTAATCCTTGAAGTAACTTGGCGCCAATTGGAACGGGCGGAACGGAGAAACAGACGCCACCTAAGTCCGCTTCCGCAGGACGACGGTTTGGTTCCAATCCAATCGAGAACGTCACCGACATCGTCACGGGCGCTTGCCCTATGCAGAAGTTGTTGATGTCTTACTGAAGGCGCTTGCTTCTCATGATTGACCGCAATTCGCCAAGCGAAACATCATTTTCTGTTTGACTAAAACTTCGCAAAATGCGAAGCTTTGTCATGCGGATCGTCAGCCGGAAGGCGCTTAGAGAAGCGACCGCAAGGCACAGCGAATGGGGCGCATCTCTAAACGCTTGGTACAAGATCGCGAAGAACGCGGATTGGAAACACTTTGCTGAGGTTCGGAACAGTTGGAGAAATTCAGATGTTGTCGGGCGCTTCGTTGTTTTCGATATAAGCCATAATAAATGCAGGCTGATTGCCACTATCAAATACAGATGGAGAATGGTTTACATCCGACGCATTTTGAGTCACGCCGAATACGACGAAAAGGAGTGGCAAAAATGATGATTGCAGTGCCCGAAAAATACGCACTCGAAGTTGGCTCGCCAACGCCGATCACATCCGAGCGTCAACATGAACAGTACCTAAGCGTCTTGGACAAACTGGCAAGCAAAGATAATCCAACAACTGAAGAAGAGAAGTATGCCGAAGTCTTGATGACCCTAATCGAAGCATACGAAGAAGAGCATCATTCCATTCCTGATGCTTCTCCGGTCGTAGTGCTTCGCACGTTGATGGATGCGAATAGTCTGCGCCAGAAAGATCTGGTTCCAATCTTTGGCTCTGAAAGCATCATATCCGAAGTCTTGCATAAGAAACGTGACCTCAATAAAACCCACATCGAGAAATTGAGCAAACGATTTAATGTTTCTCCAGCAGTGTTTTTCTGACTCGCTGCTTCGATTCGGCGCGCTCTTTGGCGCCGTTCTCTGTTCAAGGTTTCGCTTCTTGTTTTTCAGTACCTAGCTTCGCGCCTCGATTTGCGACTAAGAACTGTGAATCTTAATCTGGGTTTGGAGCAACTTTGGAGCAGGCCAAGGATCGCTCGGAACTCGTAAGCGCAACCGGAACAACGACTTGGAGTGAATTTGCGTCGCCTTAGAAGGCAGACGCTCTATCCAACTGAGCTACGGGCGCTCTCTCCCTAATTTCTCATATTACAATCACTTACGCTACAACCTGCTCGGCTTGTTCGACGGCAATTTTCGGTTCATTCGGTACAACTGAGGCCTAAATCGAGTTCGGCAGCTCGAACCCGACGCCTATCTTGTCTGCAATTTGCTTGCGGAACTTCACGTTCTTTTTGAGCATGGAGTAATTGTCGCCAACTGTCCGGTTCGGTCGACAAACTTGCCAAATCTAGTTAAACGCCATTCGCGTCCATCGGATACTTGGGCAGCCTTCGTTCGCCCTTGACTGCGACTCCGCTGCGGGATTGCGACAATATGCCAAGCGGTCTTCGCAGCACTTGTTTTTTGGCCCTCCGTCATATAAAAAAGCAACTATGAAGGCCAATTACCGCGTTGGAACGCTGATTGTATTGGGAGCCGTCTTTCTGCCGACAAATGTGCTTTATCTTCAGGCCCAGGCGAACCCCCCGTACACGGACACGACGGCGGACTTCCAGCGCTTTCTACAAGATATTCTTGACGCAACTAAGAAGGGCGACAAACAGCAAGTTGAATCTCTTTTGAAGAGCACCGAAGTTCCCAACTGCGATGCTTGGCTGCACCAGATGTACAAATCAGATTCAGCGGACAGTTGGATGAGCTTGTGTGATTCCAAGACCCTCCGTTCACAAGAGAAATCCATGAAAGAACTCTTTGCCGGATTCGCAAAAGAAGGCGGCGAATTTTCCGCTCGCAAAGTGAACGACAATCCGCAGGGTGGTGAAGGTGGACTTGAATCGGGAATGGTTCACGGCGGAAAAGAGCCGCTAGAAGTGTATTTCGCCTCGTGGAAGTCTCCAAACCAATCGAAAGAGGCCAAGGGTGAACCGATCGGCTATTTCTATTTTCTTGACGGAGGATTTCGCTGGGACAGCCTCATCTCGTTTCCAAAAATCAAAATCAACAATGCAAAAATCGTTCCCGCAAAACTCATCAAGAAAGTGGAACCTGTTTACCCTGCAGATGCAGCTGCTCAACACATCTCCGGGACTGTGCGCGTGTACTACGTGATCGGCGGCGATGGGGCGGTCTACAACGCCCATGCACTTTCCGGCGAGGGGCTATCCGAGGACCCCTCCCTTCGAAAAGCTGCAGAGGATGCGGTCCTTCAATGGCGATATCAACCAGCGACAATGGACGGCAAGCCAATTCAAACAAATGCCGTCACGGTTGACCTTAAGTTCTCTCCGAAGAGCTGAGGGTTTGGATCGCGAATCGGCTCAATTCGGCAGCACTGAACAGCGTTTTCGTCTGCCCAGAGCCTACCTGCCTCCGTCTTGCGTGCTGATATTCGCAGGCTAAAGAAGGATTGAAACTACCATTTACCTGGTAGCCCGAGTAGCCCAATTAAGGCCTCTGTGCGAAACCTAGGTGATTGCAATACCACGTCTTAGGTTTTAATTTACATCGTTTGCAACGAGGAGGCCGGGGTTCGAATCCCCTCTCGCCCACCGCAGGCGAATTTTCATTACCTTCTTCGTTGACTGCCGAGCGACAACCAGCCTCACCATCAAGGGACGTGGCCAAATGAATTTGGCTTTGCTACAGTCAAGACGCGGGTTCTGTGTGGTGATGAATCGATTGGCCAGCTCTGGTCGGCGGTGGCGGATGCTTGCGCTTGTTGCCTGCTCTGCTTCAACCCTCGCTCAAAATCCAAATTCGCCCGCCTCCTCTCCCCAGGCAAACGCTGTCGCCGGCTCTCAATTCCGTAGTTTGCGATCCGTTTCCGGTGGGAGCGGTCACGAAGCCAATGGTCGATTCGTGATGGATGACCCGCGAAGCGTCTTCCTGGCCGGCAAGGACGCAAAGGTGATCGTCTATTTTGAATGGGAAGGACCCTTGGGTCCTCATCACTTCGAGGGTTTGTGGAAGAGCCCTGAAGGCAAGATTGTCTTAATCTCCGACTTCCGCTACGAGGCAAAGGCTAAGCAGTTCTCCGGATACTGGACCATGTTGCTTAGCGACAGCACACCGTCCGGTGAGTGGACCCTCGAAGCGCGCATCGATGGCGAACTTGGGGGTTCCCACAGCTTTGTGATCACCGGATCGCCGTCTGCAGCCGCAGCGGCCGTCGCCCCTCCTCCACGCCAGCCCCTCGCCACGTCCGATTTGTACAAGCAGGTGCTTGACGCAAGTGCGATTGTCGAGAAACTGACCGCCGACGGCTCGCTCCTCGACCGCAGTAGCGGCTTCTGGATCGGCAACGATACTCTCCTAACCGCCTTTGAAGCTCTTGACGGAGCAGCCTCTTTGCGCATTCTTTCCACGGACGGCACACGCACCGCCACCGATCAAGTTCTAGCGTGGAACCGCTGGCAGGACTGGGCTCTTCTAAGCGTACCCCGTGCTAAGGGGCCATTTTTGAAACGCGCCGCGAACTCCGTGAATGTGGGCGACCATTGCGTTTTTCTCGAGATCGGAGCGAGCGGCTCACGCCTCACCGACGGCACAATCACCGGCAAGAACACCTTTCCACGCGCCGGGGAAAGGTTTCTCGTTGCTTCCGCGGCAACGGCCACCTCAATCGGCGGTCCGCTCCTCGATGATTTTGGCGATTACGTCGGCATCGTCGGGGGAACTGTCCTTCCCGGCGCAACCGCCATGAGGATGCTCAACTTGCTGGGTGACAGTCCGTCGGCTAAGGGCGGCCCGGCCATCTACGAGAATGGGGCGATGGCGGTTCCCATCTCTCTAGTTCCGAATACTCCTTCCACGTCTGCGAAAACGTCTCTTGCTGAATTGGATCGGCGCGGCGAGTTCTTGGCTCCGGTAACGAAGTCGGGCCTGATTGGATTCGCGCAGCTTGCTGTCGCCTCGGGTAAGGGGGCAAACCGGATCAACGCTCCCCATGAATACCGGTGGATCTTCAGTCGTCGCGAGGGCCACGCCACGGTATTTGTCAACTGGCAGCCGACAAGCAAAGCCAAAGGTAAGGCTATCTTGCGAGTGTTCGACTCGGACAATCGGAAGGTCGCAGAGTCGAAACCAGACAACCTCAATTTGTCGCCCGGAAACTTCCTCGCGTCTTCTTGGGATGTTCCTGTGGAAAATTTTGCGCCCGCAATCTATCGCGCGGAAATTTCCTTTGGCGAACAGGTGGCTTGGCGCGACTTCTTCCGCGTCACGGATTGAATTCGCTCTCCCGACGAAATGTATTTCCGAATCGCGAATCCCGTCTCCGAAGTTGCAAGCGTGCTCCAGGGCGGGTCTGTCGAAGTCCGAAGAGCGCAGCGCAGTGATCCCTCCAACAGGCGTTTACTAGGCATGAGTCTCGATGGTCCAACGGCAAGCGTCATCTTTGGATTTACGAGAAGGGACATGAAGCACGCTGTTCCATAGGTGAATACGACAAGGACAGGATATTTAGCAAACCGCCGCCTTTCGCTTCTTTGCAAAGGGGGGCTCGATCTAGAGATCCTGACTCCCCCGCGCACTAAGAATTTGGGAATTTGACCGGTTCGCGTTCTTGCTTCGTGCAAGGTTTGGAGCAACTTTGGAGCAGGCCAAGGATGACTCGGAACTCGTAAGCGCAACCGGAGCAACGACTTAGATTTGATTTGCGTCCACTTAGAAGGCAGACGCTCTATCCAACTGAGCTACGGGCGCTTCGATAATTGCAATTATATCACCGAGCGAATATCCCCAGTGGAGCTGTCTCTTGATGCGAAAGAGTGTCACAGATAGACCGCGCATCCGCGAGCCTCGAGATCCGCTAACCATTCCGGCGGCTCCAGCGTATCCACCCATCGCAAGTCTAATTTTTCCAATCGAGGCAGCGCCGCCATCGCGGCCGGCAAGTGCGTCAGCGGGTTACCTCGGAGGTCCACGAGCCGCAGTTCTTGCAAAGTTCGAATCGATTCTGGAAACGTGCTCAGCTTGTTGTTTCTCAGATGCAGCTCTCGCAAACACGGCAAGTGCCCAATCGAATCCGGAAGAATCGCCAGGGAATTGTCCGATGCTCGAAGCTCGATCAAGCTCGCCATGCGCGTCACGCATTCCGGAAACACCTCGAAGGCGTTCTCACTCATGTTCAGGTAACGCAGTTTCGTCAGTTTCCCGAGTGACGGCGGCAGCGAACTTAATCGATTGTCGTGAAGATATAGGAAATCTGTCAGACCATCGAGGTCCCCAAGTCCATCAGGCACCGAACTCAATGCGTTATGCCCGAGGTCTAGCATGCGCAGCTTTTTCAGCCCGCCGATTTCCTCGGACACTTCCAACAGTCCGTTGTCAGCCAACACCAGCGTCTCAAGCGCGCTTTGTTCCCACACAGCATCCGGCACATGGCCAAGCCGCTTCTTCCACAAATTTAAATGTTTCGCGGGATCCCGCACGCACGAAATCCTAGCGCATTCCGGCGCGTGAAGTCGCACCCTGTTTCTTCACGAAGTCGTCTGCTCTTGACCTGAATCACGGACCTCACCAGATAGAGCGACGCTACTCGCTATCTGTACCGCCGAGGCATGCCTTTGCGGAGAGGGATCTTTAGAGCTCCGCGAAGAGAGTGGAGATTTCGCCCCCTGCGTTAGAAGCTCTGGAGAAGCGGAGCCCAGCGCCGGCCCGCACGCAGTTCGCTTGGTCCACGCGGACAGCTATCAGGGAACAGCGACGAACACCTCATTTGAATAGACGCTTTCAGCGTTGCCGGGGCTAACCGCAGTTACAACGTAATAGTACGAGATGCCGCTTACGACGGCTGAATCCGTGTAACTAACTGTGGTCACGATTACGGGATTTATCTTCGTGTAGGGGCCGCCTGACGTCGGTGCCCGGTAGACGTTGTAGCCAACGACGGTAGAAGCGCTGGCATTCCAGTTGAGGCTCACCGCAGCGGAGGCCACCAGAGCTGTCAGATTGGTCGGCGGCTGCGGCACCACATTCAGCGTCAGAGTGGCGCTGGTCACGCCCTTCTGCGGATTGCTGCTGTCCACCAAATGAACCGAGAAGGAGTAGGCGCCGCTGGCTGTCGGTGTGCCCAGCAAAATGCCAGAGGAACTCAGGCTGATGCCCGGCGGCAACGTTCCGCCGGCCAAGGTCCACGTGAGTGGGCCAACGCCGCCCTGCTCCAATAGGATTTGAGCGTAAGGTTGGCCCTGGGTGGCGTTCGGTAGCGCGACGTTTGCGGCCCCGAGCAGCACATCCAGCACCACCCAGTCGTCATTCGCCACGGTGTACGCGAGAGCAATGATCGGAGTCGCGGAGACAAATCCCGCGAACTGTGTGTGTCCAACCGTGGGCAAGCTGCTCAGCGGCAGGACAAACCCGTTCGAAAGAGTTATGTTTCCGCTGCTTGCTCCATGGAAGCCTAGCGCCCCGAAGTCTAATCCCACAGCGCGCGTCGCATTTGGCAGGGCAATTACGACTTGGTTAGCCTGATTCCCATTGCTGGAGTCGACGATGAAATCAGCAGGATAGGGAGTCGCTGAGTAGTACGAAGACGTGGTCAAGTCTACAAATGTATTTGGAAGAGGAGTCGAGAAACTGACACCGGAAACCACCAGCGGATTAAAGCTTAGGAACTGTGTTCCGCTAGACAGGATTCCATTGAACCCGATCGACGTGATGTTGGTAGCTGCACCGCCAAAAGCCGTCGGGTTTGAAAAAACCGTGGTGTTGGGCTGACCCGCCGCTAAAGTCGTGGGAGTAGTTACTTGCATCGCGGCGAGCGGCGCCGTGCTGTAATAAATCTCCGCTGTCGACGTGACGTTTACACCATCGTCCCCGCCGCTGATGAATGGATCTCCGTTTGCCAATACCGCATCCTGTGCGTACTCCCGCTGCGTTGTCATCGATCCGGTCGGGCTAAATGTCCCCGTTGCAGGGCTGTAGATCTCCGCAGTGGTCGTGGAAGGGGTGCCGTTGATTGAATTGGGAACGCCGCCCGCAACTGCCACAGTTCCATCCGGAAGGAGGGAGGCCGTATGATGCGTGCGCGGAGTACTCATGCTGCCGGTCAAAGCGAACGAATTCGTTGCGGCATTGAAGACTTCCGCGCTCGAAGCCGACAAATTCGTCTGGTAACTAATAAACCCGCCGACCAATAGAACAGTGCCATCTGAGAGCGGCGTGGCCGTGGGGAAATCACGGGGGCTATTCATGCTTCCAACCGCGCTGAATGCGCCCACGCCTTGGCTCGCTTGAGGATCGAAGAGCTCGGCGCTCGACAACGCGCTGAAGCCATTACCCGTAAAGACGCGGCCACCCGCGATGAGAACCTTGCCGTTGGCGAGGAGCGTCATGGTATGGCGTTCCCGCGCTTGGTTCAGGCTGCCGGTAGGCGTGAACAGAGCGCTTACGGGGTCATAAATTTCCCCCCCCGCCAAATCCCCGTTTGGCCCAGACCCGCCCGCCACCAACACTTTTCCATTTGCCAAAAGGACCGCCGTGATCTTGCCTCTCGCTTGCGCCATACTACCGGTGGCGGAGAAGGTTCCACTCGCGGGATCATACAATTCCGCTGTAGCCAAGTTGGCGCCAGTGTTGTCAATGCCGCCAATCAACAGCACCTGACCATTCTGAAGAGTAATGCTCGCATGACTCCCCCGACCGTTGGGAGCGGACAAATTGCCCGTGGAGGACACAGTGCCAGTCGACGGGTCGTAGATTTCGGCCGTCTGGAGAGCGACGCCGTTGAGATCCAGACCGCCAGCAACGAGTACCTTGCCGGTCCCCAGAAGTGTCTCAGTATGCAGTTCTCGCCCAATAGACAGGCTAGCCGTGCCGCAGAATCCATTAACGGTAAACGGATTTGAGACGCCAGAAACTCCCAAGACCGTCGCCATCAGTGCGTAGCCGATCTGCCCGCGATCCACGGTAAGATTTGAAAATGTTGCCACACCGGCCGCGTTGGTCGTGGCTGTAACCGTTCCTCCCAATATCGCGGCAGAGCAGGGCGGTGTACCGTTGAAGCTCATCCCCACGGAAACGCCTGGAATGACTGCTCCTGTGTTGTCGGTTACCGTGACTTGGACCGGGCTGCCCGCCAGCACTTGCCCCCCAACCGAGTTTGCAGGCTGCGTTGTAAACACCACATTTCCTACGGTCGGAATTGGCGACACTATGTTGATGCTATAGTTCTGTGTAAACACCTGCTGCGGGTTTGAACCGTCCGTAGCCTGTACCGTGAAATTCGAAGCCCCCGTCGTAGTAGGCGTGCCCGTAATCGTTCCACCTTTGAACACCAGCCCAGCGGGCACTGCGCCCGAGGTAAGCGAAACAGTGACGGGACTAAGTCCGCCCGTTGGGAGGATTGTCTGGCTGTAAAATGTCCCTTGCGTTCCGCCGGGGAGCGACACAGGCGTCAGCGCCAGAGGCGAAGCAACGTGAACCGTGAAACTCTGTGTCACGGTGTGTTGCGGGAATTGCGTTCCGATGGCCGTATCTTTCACCTGGATGCTGAACGTGAAAGTTCCTACCGCGGTCAGCGTGCCGCTGATTGCGCCTGTCGCGGTATTCAAGACAAGGGTATTTGGCAATGTTCCCGACGAAACGCTCCACGTGTCGGCGCCGGGGTTTCCACCCTGCGCGACGACATTTGCATTAAAGGGCTGGCCAACTATGCCATCGGGCAAAGTCGCCGTTGTGACAACGAGCGGCGGCACGGTGACTGGCGGAAAAACTACAGTGCCCGGATTCGACAAAACGGTTTGCGTGTTCACTGCTTGCGGCACCGTCACGGGAATGATCGCGGCGAGAGGGTTAAAAGGCGTCAACGCAGGCGTGGGATTCACGACTCGAACTGTGATGTAAGCTTTTTCGCCTGGCGCCAGGGTGACCGACGCCTCATTCGGCGTTGCGTTGGTGACATCTGGATTCCCGAGCTGCGGATCGCTTGCCGTGAAGAGTTTTGGCTTCGTGATGTTGGCTACCGTTACCCAATGCGTTTGCTTGACGAGCTTGCAGTTACTGGCGGCGGGCGTCTGGTAGAGCTTGTTGAGGATGAGTTGCAGGAGAACGCCGCCGGGCGGAGTGAAAGTCGTCGCGATCTTTACCGTGTACGTCGCAGTGGTGTTGCCGTTGTTGGTCATCGGGTAGATGACATCCTGGATCGAGCCGTTGGTGACGTCGGGATTGGTGACGTCCGGGTTGGTGATATCCGGGTTGGTGACGTCGGGGTTCGAAACGGTAGTGTTCGTGACATTGGGATTGGTCGCGCTGACGTTGGTGACGTCTGGATTGGTGACATCCGGATTGGTGATGTCCGGATTGGTAACGTCAGGATTGGTGATGTCGGGATTGGTGACGTCGGGGTTTGTTATATCTGGATTGGTAACTTCAAAATTGGTAACGTCAGGGTTCGTCACGTTGGGGTTGGTGACGTCCGGATTGGTGATGTCCGGGTTGGTGACATCCGGGTTGAGGACTGCGGATGAATTGAGCCCGTTCGTAACCACGGAACCGCCGATGGCGCCGATCTGAGCAACGTTGACGGTTACGGTGGCATGCGCGTTCGTCGAAATCACGAAGACACTGCGCGACACCGACGAAAACGCCGGGATCGTGACGTCCAGAGTCGTCAACTGCGAGAACTGCAGGAACGAGGCTGATCCTCCGGTGGGTTGATTTGCGATGGTGAATCGGACATTGATCGGCTGGTTCGTTACATTCTGAGCTTCGACGGCGAAGGCGCGTTGGAACGGCACCGTCTTTCCATTGAACGTGGTTGTGCCCAGTGGCTTCGCGTTGCCAGGAGCACCCACCACCAGCCCGCCTGTGATTTGCGCTGTGTAAATGTTCTGGTTGCGCATTCCTTCCTGCCCCGTCTTGCAACTCGTAACGGTCTTTCCTGGTTGGAAAATGCTAGGTGTATTCAGGGGCACCGCCGGTGTGTAATTCGTCCAATTGCCGTCCACGGGTGGCACGACGTCGCGGTTATCAGTCCAAGTCGCATGGAAGAGCGGATTCACGCTTGGCATGAAGTTGTAGACCCACGAGTTTCCGTGAGGAACAAACTGTGGCGAGGGGACGACGTCAATGTAGTCGCCGAGGAAAGGCACTGCGCCCTGTGCGAAAAGCGGCAGGTTGGGCACGTTAAACTTGAACTGCTCGATATCGTGAACGGCCGGATTGACGCAGCACCCGTAGGCGTACTGTGACACGGACACGGACGGCCCCAGCGCAAGAGTCGGAAAGATTCCGAGCTCCAGTACCCGCAGATCAATCGTGTGGCGCCGCAGCGTCAAGCCAGCATCATCAATGTATTTAGTGAACACCAGGCCGGTCTCGGCGGGCGTTAGAGCCAGTTCGCCTTCCGGCTGCAGGATCTCGGCGTAACCCGTGGGGCTTGTCGAACTCGGTGTGTAGAATCCTGCGTAGTGATCTAATCGAAGGTCATAGTACAGAAGCGTGAGTCTCCCGTTGGCGAAGGTAATCGCCGGCATGATTTGGTGGCCGCGTCCCGTGGGATCGGTCTGCGCATTCTGCGGCGGGTTGTCAACCATAAAAGCTGGCGTCCAGTTCCTGCCATCAATGGAGCCCGCGGCGACGATTCGGGCGTCGCCGCTGGCCGTAAGGCCCCGCGCCGAAAACGCCACATATACGAATCCGAAAAAGTCCGTGGTGATGGATGGATAGGCATTGGTGCGGAACGAGGTCCCCGTCGTCCCCTGGTCGAACGGTTGAAACGTGGAGATCCGCACCGGAGCGCTAAAGCTCCTTCCCGCGTTTGTCGACTCCGCCACCATAATCGCGTTGGGAATTCCCGTGGAAGCGAACTGCCGCCACGCGACATACACGTTTCCATTGTTCGGATTGACGGCGATCGCGCTCCCCTGGCTCGTCGTGGTTCCCGAATTGATCTGAACGGGCGTGCTCCAGGTCACGCCGCAATCCGTCGAGCGGGTGAACATCAGGTGCGTGGGCGTTGCATTGTCTTTCGTCGCGGCCAGAAAATCGGTGTATGCGATGTACACATTTCCGGTTGGAAACGATTGATGCACCGAAAGCGTACCGCCGTTTGCACCCGTTCCCGGCTCGTTCGCGGTGAACGAACAGGTGGATGCGCCCGCTCGCGGAATGTCCACGGCCATCGCCGGCTTGTCCAGGAACTGCGCGCTGTTCCCCGTCGCAACGATACGCGTATCAAGGTAAGTGATGGGATCGACGTTCTCATTGTTGTTCAGGTCGTTGTAGCGCGCCACGAAGATGGAACTGAGGGAACTTGCCGTGGTCGAACTCGTCGCGCGGTCAAACGCCAGTCCCGCGTAATAGAACATGCCGTTTGTGCCCGCTCGCACCACCGGGTCGGAAGCTGCCTGATAAATCCCTCCCAGCGCTCCATTGTCCTTGCACTGCGGGATGCTCTGCTGCACGCAGCCCGGCAACAACGTGCTTTGCCAAGTCAGTCCCCCGTCGAAGGACTTGAACAACCCGAGCCAGGAATCGCCGGTTTCCGCGCCGCCGCTGAGCACCAGCTCCAGATCCACTGTTCGATAGTCGTTGGCGCCCGCCAGGATATGCATGGGGTTGCGCGTCGAAACCGCCATGGATGGCTCGTTCTGCCGCTGCAGGAAGGGATCACCCGTCGGCCATGTCGTGCCCGAAACCATGTTGACATTTCGTCCGGGTACTTGCGCCATCGCCGTAGGCGACACCAAAAAGGCGCCAAACAGCCCCAGGACAAGAATAGAACACAGAGTTCGCGCAGAGATTCTCATGGCGGAGCTCCTAGGAGTAGAGTCGCTCAGTATTTTGGGCGGCTAACCATCTTCACAAGAGCGAGCGGATGTGCAGACGGCAAATCGATTACGCGTGGAAGTCAAAAGTGGAGGGGACTTGCCACGTCTCGAGCAACCGATGCGGAAGTCTCTTTCGAAAGCGCTCCAATGTCAAGCTGCACTTTAATTGAGCCCCTGCCGAAACAAAGCCGCCTGGTCGACCCGCATTTGCCGTGGCCGGATAAGGGACTTGAAGGGTCTTATAACTGCGACATGCTGGTAAGTTTGGATTTCGCCTTACTAATGCCGCGCGAGCCGCCGCTGGGCGTCCGCCACGAGCGGATCCCCCGCGCCCTTTTCCTTGAGGGACAAATACGCCTTGTACGATTCGGCGGCGCCCGGACTGTTCAGTCCCTCGCGTGCCCGGCCTTGATAGTAATAAACCGCGGGTAGCAGGTGATAGCTGGGAATGTCGTCGAGAAACACGGACGTGACTTCGCCGCGCCGCTTCAGGCACACATCAAATTCCGAGGAAGCTTCGATGTAGGCGCCGGCATCGAGATAGGCGCGGCCCATAGCAAAATGGCCCAGCCAGCTATCGGCGAGTTTTTGTGATTCTTGAAAGGTGTTTATGGCGTCTCGCGCGTTGCCCTTCTTGAGCTGCGCTTCGCCCGCGATCAACTTGGCATACATCTGCGGCTCGGTTTCCAGGCGCTGTGCCAGCGGCGCAACGAGTTGCAGTGCCTTCGCTTCCTGGCCCATTGCAACATAAACCTGAGCCGCACGGTAAAGGACGCCGGGCTCTTTGCTGTTGGCGGACGCCTTGGCTGCCGAGGAAGCAGCTTCTTGTGATTTTCCAAGGGTGAGCTGCGTCAGAGCCAGCGTGGCGCCGCGGTCCGCAGTGGATTCCGCGTCTTTGATCGCAGCATCGCCGGCGATAGCTTTCTCTAAGATACTCGCCGCCTCCGTCAGCCGGCCCTCGTACAATGCCAGGTCAGCGAGTCCCGTGGCGGCGAGGGAGGCGCCATAGGCGCTCACTTCTTGGAGCTTCACGTATTCTTGCTTGGCCTCCTCGTTATGCCCTTGCCCCAGTTCCGCCAGCGCGGAGGTGCGCAAGGCATGATCAAATTTGGGATTCTCACCGAGGATCGCCCTTGCTTCTTTCGCCGCGGTATCAAAGTCTCCGGCATAGAGGGCGTACATTGCGAAGTTGATCCGCTGCAGAGCGCTATGAGGAGTAATCTCCAGCGCCCGCTTCTGCTCTTCGAGCGCTTTGCTCATGTTTCTGCTGTAAAAATAAGCAAGCGCTAGATTCGCGTGCCCCGCGGTATCGGCGGGATACTGGCTCACTAATGCGGACAATTCTTCTATCGCTTTTTGCTGCTTTCGCATGATCAAGTAATAACCGCTCCGGGTGCGGTACTTTTCCCGGTCGGTCATTCGGTCAATGTGCGTCAGCGCCAATCCATAATACTTCTCGGCGTCTTGCCGCTTCCCAAGATTGAAATACATGGCCGCCATGCCTGCGTAAGCGCGGCCCAGATTGGGGTCGAGTTCAATCGCCAGGCCGTATGCTTTCATGGCCTCCGTCCACTTGCCCGCTTGCTGAAAATCCTGCCCCACCGCATATGCATGCGCGGCCTCTAGCGATCCCGCCGTGAAGGTCTCCGCCGCAGCTTGTTGCGCGGACTCCGGCGTGGTGTCTCCCAGCCCCTTACGGATGCTTTCCGCGAGTTTTCCGGCCGCCGCCAGCACATCCTGCTTACTGGAAGCGTCCCTTTGTTCTTTTAAGATGGATTTGCCCGTCGCAGGGTCCAGAGTGCTCACGTAAACCTTGTACCCGGTTCCTTCCTGCGTGATGGATCCGCTCACAACGGCATTGACCCCTTCGCGCACCGCAACAAGCTGAGCCAGCGCTGCGTCCATGTGCGTTGCCCCCGGCCGCATCTTCGCCGCCACCTTCTTCGCTTGCCCGCGATTAAACGACGAAATAAACGGCGCGCCTTCCAGCGCGATGCCTAGCATCGGCTCCAGCGTTCCGTCGAACACCGCGTCTCCCGTCTTGTTGTCAAAATCCGCGATCAGCAAACTGACCGGCGCATGAGCCGTAACAGGGTGCGAGCTGAATTTCGTGCGAAGGAACAATCCCGCCACAAGCACCACCGCGACAGTCCCCGCGCCTACCCACTTCGCATAGGCAGGCAACGCTACCCGCGGCCGTATGTCCACGCGCGTTCCGGCGGCCGGCCCCTGCCACTCCTCAATCTGACGCAGCAACTCCGCGGCGCTGGCAAACCGCTTCTCCGGATCGATCTCCAGGCATCTCCGCACAATCTCGCAAAGCGGTTGCGGGATCGTCTGATCCAGCTCGCCCAGGGGCCGCGCGGGCTCGCTCGTTCGCTTCCACAGTTTTCCCATCGTGGTATCGGCCTCGAACGGCGCCTTGCCACTCAGCAGTTCGTAAAAAATGATTCCCACCGTGAAGAGATCCGATCGCGCATCCAGCGGAATTCCTTTGGCCTGCTCCGGCGACATGTAGTCCGGCGTGCCGATCAACGCCCCTGTTTGCGTCATCCCCGACGCCATCACCGAACGCGCAATCCCGAAGTCCATCACGTAAGCTCGCCTGCTCTTGTCCAACATGATGTTCTGCGGCTTCAGGTCGCGATGAATCACGCCTTCCGCGTGTGCCGCTTCCAGTGCCCGGCACACTTGGGAAATAATATTGGCCGCTTCCTTCGGTTCCAGTTTCTTTTTCCGGCGAAGAACGCTCTGCAAATCCTCGCCTTCGATAAACTCCATCGTGATGAACTTGATCCCCTCCGCCTGGCCCAGGTCAAAAATGCGGATGACGTTCTTGTGCGTGATCAACCGGGCGAGGATCAGTTCTTGTTTGAAGCGCTTGAGGATTTCAGGATTAGCCGCCATGTCCGCGCGAATGATTTTCAGCGCAACTTTGCGTTCCAGTTCGCGGTCATGCGCCTGGTACACCGCCCCCATCCCACCCTGTCCCAGCAAACGCACGATTTCGTAGCGCCCGCCAAGAACCGTCCCTGGATTCAGTTGTGCCATCGTGGTTGGAGAAACAACCACGTCTCCAGCGGGCACCGACCAGCCCTGAACGCCGGTGGCCAAAGTCAGGTCGCTTAAAGGCAGGGGCGTCGCGCACTTCACGCACTGGACGGAAGTTTCCGTATTTTCGTAGCTGCACTGTGGACAAACCATGGATGTCACGCCCTGGGCGCGTGAACCCGTTCATTATGTAGCCTTTAGCGGGAAAATCAAGCCGTGAGGCCTTAGGTGTTCCGGAAGCCCCTGTAATACAAGTGCATCTTTTTCCCTGATCTTGGCCTTCTATCGGAGAAAAAATTCCCCCTCGATGCACTCTTGCCAAGCATCCGCTTCCCATGTATTCTTTGCATATGTTCGCTGACCTCCAGAAGAACGCGCAGCTCTGCATCTGTTGTCTGTGCTGTATGTGTGTGTCTTCTGGCGCGGGGAGGCTGGGCATCTAGAGTTTCAATCTTAGCCTCAAGAGTTTTCAGCCCACCGCCAGAAAGCAACTGGAAGGTGGGTTTTCTGTTTCTGGAGCAAACGAGTTTCGAAGCTAAGCAAAAGGAGAATGCCATGTCCGAGTACAAGCACCCCGAAGTTCTGGTTTCAACCGAGTGGGCCGCTCACAATCTGAATTCCCCCAATCTCCGCTTTGTCGAAGTCGACGTGGACACCACCGCCTACGATCAGGGCCACATCCCCAGCGCTGTCGCCTGGAACTGGCAAACCCAGCTCCAGGACAATATCCGTCGCGACCTGATTGATAAGTCGACGCTCGAAAAGCTTCTCAGTGCCTCCGGCATTTCCAATGACACGACCATCCTCCTCTATGGCGACAACAACAACTGGTTCGCCGCCTACGCTCTCTGGCAATTGAAGCTCTATGGCCACAAAGATGTCCGCCTCATCAACGGCGGCCGCAAGAAGTGGCTGGACGAGAAGCGCGCGCTCACCAAAGATCCAGCCAATGTGGCTCCAACGTCCTATCAGGTCTCTGGGACCGACGATTCCATTCGCGCTCGCAAGGAACAAGTTTCCGCCGTCGTCGAAGGCCGCAAGCCCGGCCAGCTCGTGGACGTCCGCTCCGTGGATGAATTCACCGGCAAGATCATCGCTCCTCCAGGCATGACCGAAACCGCGCAGCGCGCCGGCCACATTCCTCAGGCCGCCAACATTCCTTGGGCGCAAGCTGCCAATGAAGACGGCACCTTTAAGTCCTACGACGAACTGAAGAAGCTCTACGAATCCAAGGGCATCACCGGCAAGGACGAAGTCATCGCCTATTGCCGCATCGGCGAGCGCAGCTCGCACACCTGGTTCGTCCTGAAGTATCTCCTGGGCTTCAACCAGGTGCGCAACTATGACGGCTCGTGGACCGAGTGGGGCAACCTCATCGGCGCCCCCATCGTCAACGAAACGCGCGCCGCCCAGCCCGAGGTGGCCGTCGCCGCCCGTTGATTCACGTTTTGTAGGATCCGCCGCCCGCGGCGAACCGCTTCAATGTAGTGCCGGGTCTTTAGACCCGTCAGCTGGTCCGATCGTCCTAAGTTAGCGGTCGTAGTGCAGAGCAGGAAATTGGACGGGAGAAGCTTCACACTCTCCAAGCTTCACCCATCCAGTTTTCATTTCGTCCGGTGGCGCGGTCGCCAAGTGGTAAGGCAATGGTCTGCAAAACCATTCGATTCGCGAGCCTCCGTGGGGTATCAATAGTTTACGGAGCATCGAATTGGGGTAAATAGGCGTTGCGGGGGCGGTTTGGGTACAGATTTGGGTATAGATTTGGGTATAAGGTGGCGATGCCGAAGTGGTCGAGGCGTCGGTCTGCAAAACCGATCTTAGCGGGTTCGAGTCCCGCCGCTACCTCCAATTTGCGCAGTCGGCGCAGACGAAGAACTGGCCGCTGTCGAAAATCTCCTCACCCCCGGCTGCGGTCTAATCTTCGCGCTCTCGGTCATAAGCTTTGCGACACTCTTTCTTGAAATGCCTCTCGTCAGTGGCGACTCATCCTGCGACTTTCTTCGCCTGCGCTCGAAACTTCGCCCACCGCTTCTTGGCAGCTTTGCCAATCTTTGCTCTGGCAGCAGCAGACAGGACATGCTTCTTTACGGCCTTTAGTTCCCGGTTGGTCGAATCACCTAAAGCTTTTGCAGCCGCTCGTATTCCGTTCAATTGGTGCTGCAACTTGCCTAACTGCTTTTCGAGTTTTCTCTCTTCGCGCTTGATCGCTGCCAGAATGTCCATGAATCCTCCGGGCGGTTAATCTACCACACCGGACTCGCGGTTCTGGTCGCAATTCCGGCCAGCCTGATTTCTTTTCCCCATCCCCGCTCACACTTCTGCAAGGTGGTCAAAGGTGCGACTGATGGGCGAGTGGAAAGTACAAGTCAGAGTTCGCGAAGACCTGCGCCGGGAACTCGAAGGGGTCGCCGAGCGGGAACGCAGGACACTCGGCAATGTCGGCAGGGTCTTGCTTGAATAGGCGGTTCTGCAGCTTCGAGTCGCCGGTTCCGTAGACCGACTGATGAAAGTCCAACTGACAAACAAGAAGGAAAACAGGTGAACCTAAACGCACCGGACTCAAAATCCGGTGGCCGCAACCGTGATGGTTCGACCCCGCTGGCGAGCCGGAGTCGATAAGATATCTAGGACAGCTTGGGGGACACCGCGCAAAAGAGAACGCGGGCCCTATTCCCATTGATTATGAGACTGGTCTATCTTGTTCGTGGGAACGCTTGGTTTCTAGGCTGCGGAACGGGAGGAATCCCTTCCCTCATCATAGCGGATTGTAGATTTCCGCCTCTTCCGCATCGCGGGCAGAAAGCTGGCGGGTCGGAGTGGTAGTTCTCCATCGTGTACTGAATGAACCCTTCATTCGAGCAAATGCTAGTCGAGGTCTGGCGGCAAGCCCTCGTGGAAAACGCCAAGGCAGTCAAGATAGGCGGAGAAAATTATCCTGTTCGTCGCACTCCAAAGCGCGGGTTGCGACAAGTGGATTTCACGTTAGACGGGCACGAGATTCGTGGGCTTGAGCAGAACCCAGAAACCAAATCCCGTTGGGCGCAGATGGCACGGTCAGGCAAGAAAGTAATGCAGTTCCTGAGCGAAGGCCGTTACGTGGCGAACGTGGTGGATGGGAAGGTCACTCGCTACGGCAGAGCACGGGCATGAGTCCAGACAGCCCGGCCCGTGCTAGGCACTCCGCATGGCTAGGCCAGAACCAAAACCGTGTAAGCGTTTTGCCCACCAGAAGGGTTGGACAAACGCTTTCCAACAGGTATTACGGTTTTTGAGTTGACTTGATCGGCGCGACTTTAGCCTCGCACTGGCGGCTTGCCGGGCGAGTCAGATAGGAGATGGCAAGGATGACCAGAAGCACCAGAGGCCCGTACGCGACTGGGCCTTCTTTCGCCAGATAGTGCGCGAAAAAGGCGCAGATCCACGCGAATGTGAATCCCGCATAGGCCCACTCCTTGAGTACGGCCATGCCGGGAACGATGAGCGCGATCGCGCCAAGGGGTTTGGCGATCCCGAGAATAATGCGCAGCTGTTGCGGGTATCCCACGTGCGCGAATCCCTGAACCGCCTGCGGACTGCCCGACAAGTAAGTGTACGCGGCAGGGAGTGTCGCCGCAGCCAGCAGAATGGTGGTCACCCAATAAGCTACTTTGCGTGCCATACGGTGCGTTCCCCTTTCGAAAGGAATCCCGGCTCGGTTGGCGGCCCGGCTGCGTGAATCCAAAGGAAGAGCTTATCAAAAAGCACCTGCCAAGTTGTAAAGCCGTCATCACCTACCTGATTCGTGAATCCGAATTCGACTGGTACGTGCGTAGGCATCGAAACTGATGAATGCTGGTATCGGAAGTTGGGCAGGGGACTGTGATAAAACATTGGAGTGAGGATGGTCTACCTCAAGAGCATCATCGCCGGGGTCTTAGCTCTGCTGCTTGTTGCCGTACTTATTCCGGCGATTGTTCTCGTGGCACTTTCAGTCATAGGACTCGGCATAGATATGCCCCGCTGGCACCTTAGCTCTCCATTCTTTTGGCTGCCAGCAATCATTATCTTCGGGTTCGAGCAGATCTAGGAAACAGGACGCATTCAGGAAGCGGCTTGTTGGGCGCATGTGCGCCGGAAGTTCTACGATATTCAGGTCGCCCATAAGTCTCTGGTCGCAGCAGAAGCGCTTGACCGCATCGGTGCACTTTATGCGGTCGAGAGCGACATCAACGGACGATCGCCAGAAGAACGTCGCGAGATCCGCAACACTCGGAGCCGACCGTTGTTGGAATCATTGAAACAATGGCTGGAAGAAACCTTGGTTAAGCTTTCGAAGAAATCGGATACGGCGATAGCGGTTCGTTACGCGCTGGGAAGACGGGAAACCTTGATGCGCTACTGCGACGATGGTCGACTGGGAATCGACAATAACGCTGCGGAACGAGCGTTGCGCGCCGTGGCTCTGGGTAAAAAGAATTACTTGTTCGCAGGATCGGATCGTGGTGGAGAAAGCGCCGCGGCGATCTACAGCCTGATCGGATCAACCAAACTAAACGGGATCGATCCTGAAAGTTATCTGCGAAACGTCCTGTCGCGCATCGCGGAACATCCCATCAACCGCATCGAGGAACTGCTCCCGTGGAACCTCGCTACTTACCTTGCCGGAGATACACAGCACCTTGCGTAATCAGATCTCTTTTCGTCACCTAGGGCCTCTGTAGTTTTAGGGATCGAATCAATGAGTAGTTTCTTCCACGAATTCCAGGATCATCTCGTACCGATGTTGCGATCCGGTGATCTTGATGCATGTGAGCGTACTGTCGTCGAACAAATTCGCAGCTTGCCTCGCTCCCCATTTGATCTCTCAATCGAGGTAAACATTTCCAACAATCCCGCCGACGCCGCAAGACACTTTGATCGTTTCTTTGAAATCGAAGCGCAGAAGATCACGATCGCCGCAGCCTACACGGAAATGAACGGCTTTTATATCAACCCCAAGCTGTGGTTTTGCGATGTATTCGCGTACACCGCTTATGGAGGACACGCCGACTACGACTGGCTGTCCGATTGGCAATCAGGAGAGTTTCCGCGTTATCCGATTCGAGGAATGGAAGTCTTACAGGCGGTATACGCAAGTAGTGCTTATGGTCAAGAGTCATTCCGAGATGCCGAGAACATGAGCAGTTTGCTGGTAGTGATCAAGTTTCAGCAGTTCATAAGAAGGGCTGCTACCCAAATGGAGCAGCTGCGCTTTCCCCTGTTGGTCACCGCACATGACTTTGATTTCATCGCGGAAGTCGCCCTACGACGTGGGCTTCGGCCTCCGTCGGGCCAGCTAGCGTAACCGTGTAGCGGCCCTCCGCGGACGCTTACGGATCTTACAGACCAGCAAACCAAACAAAAAGGATGTCGGGTTCGGCGACTATACAGGAGTTAGCGCCATTTCCTTGTCTGCAATGCGTTAATTCGAGTGAGCTATTGCGGGTCAATCTGATTTAGTTTGCGAACCTTTCCGAAGGCCGACGACCGCAGCTCCAACTACCGCGTAGAGCCCGGAGTTTAGGAGCCCAATCAACGACCAGATGACGTAAGCACTTCCTTTATCCGTCATGACTTCTCTGAACGGATAGGACAGGAGAATTGGAGGACAGAAAATCAGGAATAAATCCAGGTCGAGACTACCGGAGGAGACCATGTACACAATGAGGCCCGTGACCAACAGTCCGAATATGGCAAAACCTGTGATGACTTTCCGGTCTTTGTCCACCACTGTGCTGCCCCGTAGGTTGATTGCGTGTTTAGGATATCAGAAAGAATTAGTGCTTATGTACTTAGATGATAACACTTTACGGACAACTATTGGTCTGCGATTTCGACCTATCGGGAGTTAGCGCTGTCGGTGTTGGACGCCTAGGGCATATCCCTGAAAAGCCACAGTAGTGCCATCAGCACCAACAGCACTCCGGCAGCGACTGCTTGCACACGCGCACCGCCCTTTAGGGCGAGGCAAGATAATGAGGCAGTAACAGAGAACAAAAGAAGCCCAACGTTTCTGTTCACAGTGAAAAAGTCTATCCGAGAGTCGTTGATAATCCCGAGGATTGTTAGGACGACAAGGAAGAGCCAACCGCAGAAAATAGCTCCGACCGACCCGACCCCAATTCTGCTACGCCAGACGGGGAGTGTCGCACGTGCGCCTCTGGCTGCCACGATTGAGTTACATGCTTGATTAACGCGGAATCTGTCTATGTGGAGTCCTAGGACGGGACTTGCCCATACGCAACCAGCGGTACATCACCCACGCAGTCCGATTTCGTTTGTGAAAACCACTCTTCCGTCTTCCTGCTTCGCCCCGTCTCTCCCGCTGCTTTCTCTTGGATAGAAGAACACCCCTCTACTCTTCGTTCTCCCTGTTGCTCTCATGGAACACTCTGCACCCGTTTCCCCTGCCCTTGCGTCCCTAAATCGTTCCAAAATGGGACGAGCCCCGCGAACGGCCCCCATGCCCGCCATGCTCGTTTCGGGCTCCAATCGGAACGCTCTGCAAAGCCCGAAAGGAGTCACTCCAATGAAGAAGCTCATCATTCTGCTCCTGGCGCTTTCCGTTTTCGCCATCCCCTCGCGCGCCCAGTCCTTTGACGCCTCCGTCAGCTACTCATACTTTCGTTTGGGAGGCTCCGGCGGCTTCAACCAGAACGGCGTCAGCGGCTCCCTCGCCTATAATCCCAACCGCTGGCTCGGCCTCGTAGGCGATTTTGGCGGTTACCACGCATCGCCTGGGGGCGTTTCCCTGAACACGTACACCTATCTCTTCGGTCCACGCCTGACTCTGCGCAACCCGACCAAGATCAATCCATTCGCTCAGGCTCTCTTCGGCGGCTCGCGCATCACCGCCGGAGCAGGCAGCGGCTCATCCAACCAGTTTGCCTATAGCATTGGTGGCGGCGTGGATATCGGCCTGCTTCCGCACCTGGCCTTCCGCCCCCAGGTAGACTACGTCGGCCTCAACACCTCCGGCTCGCACACCAACTGCACCCGCGTCTCCGCCGGCTTCGTCGTCCATTTCTAACAACCATCGCATTTGTTGTGATTCCGGCGGGTGCCCACCCTCGGGTTCTGAGGGTGGGAGTTTTGAAGTTGTCTTCGTCCGTGGTGAATTCCAGTGGTGATATCCTCCCATCGCAAAGTCATCGAGAATAGTGCGATTGCTTATTTCCGGGAGAGTCACTTCCGATTTCCAGAGAATTCAGCTCGGTTAGCCAGTCCTTCGAGGGCTAGGCAACTTCCCTAGAATCAACACGGATTCTAAAGCATTCACAGGAAAGCTAAGCTGTTTAGAATCAATACTTACAAGAAGAAAGGGGATGGGTCCGATCCCGGCCCAGAACCTCGAACGACAATTCGCCGCGATCCCTACTTGGCGGCCAGTACTTTCATCAGCGCTTTGCCTTTACGGAACCACGGCCGCTCGCGCCTCTGCATATACCGCGGCAGCGTGCGCTTCTTTGCTTCCAGTTTCTGCAACCACTCGCGCGCTTCGTCCTTTCGGTTCGCCGTCGTCAGAAAACTTGCGTAGTTGTACAAAGTCTCGGGGGTCGTCGAAATCTGCGCGACCTCCGCGAAAAGCGGCTCCGCGCGCTCCAGTTGTCCAGTTTTGGCATATGCGTCGGCCAGCAGTCCGCCGGCCCGGTAATAGTCGAATTTTCGATCCGCCCCAACCACGCGCTCAAGGTCCGGAATCGCCGCCGGAAAATCGTTCAATCCGAGCGATGATTGCGCCCGCGAATAAAACGTATAGATCGAATCGCTTCGCGCCGCAATCGCGTTATTGAAGGCCTCGCGCGCCTTCGCAAATTGCCCCTGGTCTTTGTACAGCTCGCCCAGCTCTTCGTAATTGGCCGCCGACGGATTATCCAGAATCTGCGTTTCCACGATCTGGATGCGCGAGCGCCGGCCAAATCCCTGAAACACGCCGCGAAGCAGGCCCAGGTCTGGCAACACTTCTGCAAGGATGTACACGGCAGCCCCCGGCGGGCCGAGAAAAAAGATGACGTAAAACCAATAATTCTCCGGCCGCCGCCTGATGAAGTGCACAATCGCCAGGCCCTGCACGAGAAAGCCCCAGGGATAGAAGAGATGGCCCACACCAAACATGGATGACCGCCTGTCATCAGCATCGCTTTCCTTCACCAGCCGGTCAAACGGAAACTCAGCTCCGTGCATGCGGAAGTTACTGCCTGCGTGGAGTATTACCCCCTGCTATGATGTTTCCACATGAACCCCATCGAAACGCTCGGCCTTGCGCTCGGTGCCGGATTTTCCTCCGGCCTCAATGTCTACGCCACCGCCGCCACGCTCGGACTGCTCCAGCGGTTCGGCGTGCTCACCCTGCCGCCTGGATTGCAGGTTCTCGCGCATCCCTGGGTGCTCGGAATTGCTATCGCGCTGTATTTGATCGAATTTATTGCCGACAAATTCCCTTATTTCGATACCATCTGGGACGCCATCCACACATTCATTCGTCCGCCGGCCGCAGCTCTCTTGACCTACGCCGCCGCAGGCTCCGCTCCCGCGGAATGGCGCTGGGGCGCGGCGCTCCTGGCGGGGGGTGTCGCGCTCACCTCGCATGGCACAAAAGCCAGCGCTCGCGCCGCCGTGAACACCAGCCCCGAACCTTTCAGCAATTGGGTATTAAGTTTCGGCGAAGACATCCTCGCCGTCTGGTTAACCTGGATGGCCACCGCTCATCCGCTGGCGGCAAGTATCATCGTGGCCGCGCTCGTCGCGTTCTCTATTTTCTTGCTCTACCATCTCTTCCGCTTCGCGCGCCGCGCCCTCCACCGCCTGCTCGAAGTCTGAGAGGCTTGCTATTTTACATATGTCGCCAGCCAGTCGAAAAACGTCTTGTACCAAAACTGCGCATTCTGCGGCTTCAATATCCAGTGTCCCTCATCGGGGAAAACGACCAGCTTCGATGGCACGCCCTGCCGTTGCAATGCGCTAAAAAATTCCAGCGACTGCGTATACGGCACGCGGAAGTCTCGTTCGCCGCAAATCACCAGCGTCGGCGTCTTGAATTTTGCAAGCTCGCCCGCATATGTCACCGGGGCCCACTTTTTGTAGCTCTCCGGATTCGACCACGGCGTGCCCTGCAAGTCATGCTCTTCAAACCACAACTCTTCCGTCGCGTACATGGCCACTTTGTCGTACACGCTCGCGTGGCTCACGATCGCCTTGAAGCGTCCCGTGTGTGTCGCGATCCAGTCCGCCATGTACCCGCCATACGAACCGCCGGCTGCAGCCATGCGCGTCTCGTCGACGAATGAATATTTTTTCAGCGTGTAATCCACGCCGTTCATCACGTCCACGTACGCTTTGCCGCCCCAATCATTCGTAATCTCATCCGTGAATTTCTGCCCGTAGCCGGTCGAACCGCGCCGGTTAATCATCAGCGTCACGTATCCCGCCGCGGAAAACACTTGCGCGTTCCATCGGTAGCCCCACGCGTCCGACCACATCGTCTGCGGCCCGCCATGCAGCAGCACGAGCAGCGGATATTTTTTCGTCGCATCAAATTGTGGCGGCCGGATCAACATCGCTTGTACTTTTGTTCCGCCCGCGCCCTCGAACCAAAATTTCTCCGGCGCGTTCATTTCCGCTGCTGCAAGGATCGAATCATTCTGATGCGTCAGTTGTCGTACGTTCGAGCCGTCGCTCGCCGCTGCGAAAAGTTCCGCCGGCAGTGTTAGGCTCGTCCGTTCGAAGACCAGCGTTTTTCCATCCGCGCTGAACGAAATGCCCATGTTGTACGTGTCCGCCGTAATTTTCTTGGGCGCCGCGCCAAAGTGTGCCGCCATCGCGTACACCGGCTTCTCCGTTTCGTCCTCCGCCGTGAAATAAATCGTCTTGCTGTCCGGCGACCACGCCAGCTCTTCCGCGCTGCGATCAAACGTTTCTGTAAGATTTTCGATTCGTCCCGCGGCGCGATCGTAGAGCAACACGCGCCAGCGGTCCGCTTCGTACCCGCCCGTGAGCTGCGCGTGATACGCAATGAATTTTCCGTCCGGTGAATACACCGGATTCCCGTCAAATCCTGGCTGCGTCGTGATGCGCTTCGCTTCGCCGCCCGCTACCGGGACGACAAATAGATCCGCATTCGTGCTGATCGCTTCCATTTTGTCCGTTACCGCCGTGAAGCACAGCTCTTTTCCATCCGGCGAAAACGCAATGTCCCCCGGGCCGCTTCGCTCATCCGGCGGAATGTCGTACTCCGCTCCCGCGGTGAGGTCGCGGGGCGCTGCGCTTCCGTCCGCCGCAACAACGAACAAATGGCTGTGCTTTCCTTCGTTCCAATGCGTCCAGTGGCGATAGAGAAGATGCTCCGCCACGTGCGCCTTCACTTTGCTCTTTTCTTTTTCCTCGTCTCTCGACTTGTTGCAGCCATCGTCTTTGCAATCCGGATAGACGGAAGACGTAAACGTAATCGTCTTTCCGTCTGGCGACCACTTCACAATGTCGGCGCCCGTAGAGAGCTTCGTCAGTGCGTGAGACTCGCCGCCCTCCAGTGAAAGCAAAAACACTTGCGAATCGCCGCTGCGCGAGGAGAGAAACGCGATGGTCTTTCCATCCGGCGACCACACCGGCGACGAATCACGCCCGCTCTGCGTCAATTGAATCGCCGCGCCGCCTGCTGTCGCCACGATCCAGATATTGCCGGCGTTGCGATTCGCATCCATGTCCGGCGTGGACACCGTGTACGCCACCCATCTTCCATCCGGCGACACCTGCGGCTCCGCGACGCGGTGCAGCTTGATCATGTCGTCAAAGGTGATCGCATGTTTCCCGACTTGCTGCGCGGAAACGGCAAACGCGCACGCCAGCAGCAGCGCCATTGCAAAACCGCATCGCAGAAAAATCGCTTTCATCTCTCGCTTCTCCTTTGAAAGACAATGAGCCGCAACCGTCCATGCAGAATCACGGATATTGGCACGTTTCGCCCCTGAATCCAATAGCCCCACGTGCCGCTCGCCGTTGCGACTCTGCTACAATCGCTTCGCGGACATCTCATGCCGACGAGCAGCGGACTTTTCCCCCGCAATTTTAGGAAGACATTCCCGGTCGCCGTTCGCGGCGAAGGCTGCTGGATTATTTCTTCCGATGGCCGGCGCTTCCTGGATGCTTCCGGGCAGGCTGCCGTCGTCAGCATCGGTCACGGAGTGCAAGAGATCGGGCGCGCGATGGCCGAGCAGTCCACGCAGATCGCGTTCGCGCACACGTCGCAGTTTCATTCGCCTCCAGCGGAAAAACTTGCCGCGCGGCTCCTCGCCATCGCTCCGCCGAATTTCCGCAACGGCGGCCGCGTTTATTTCATCTCCGGCGGCTCTGAAGCCACGGAAACCGCGATAAAACTGGCCCGGCAGTATCATCTCGAAATCGGCCAGAAGGGACGCTACCGCGTTCTCTCTCGCCGTCAGAGTTATCACGGCAGCACACTCGGGGCAATGTCTGTCAGCGGAAACGTCGCTCGCCGCGCACCGTACGAACCGCTCCTCGCGGAATGGGGCCATATCGCGCCATGTTTTTGCTACCACTGCCCATTCGAAAAAACGTTCCCGCAATGCGAACTTGCGTGCGCCGATGATCTGCAAATCCAATTGCTCGAACATGCAAGAGAGCAAGCGGCCGCCTTTATTTTTGAACCGGTCGTTGGCGCCACGCTTGGCGCAGCCGTGCCTCCCGAAGGCTACGCCGCGCGCATCGCCGAAATCTGCCGTAAAAATGGCATTCTCCTCATCTCCGACGAAGTCATGTCCGGGATGGGCCGCACCGGAAAACCCTTTGCCGTCCAGCATTGGAATATCGAGCCGGATATTATTTTGGTCGGGAAGGGAATCGCCAGCGGCTATGCGCCGCTCGGCGCCGTGCTCGTTTCCGCGCGCGTCGTGGAAGCGTTCGAACGTGGCTCCGGCGCCTTCATGCATGGCTTTACGTATCAAGCGCACCCGGTTTCCACGGCCGCAGGCAACGCCGTCCTCGACTATCTTGAAAAACACAATTTATTCGAACGCGTACTCCCCGCCGGCAAAACTCTGCGCGAAGCACTTTCTCCGCTGCAATCGCATCCCCACGTCGGCGACTTCCGCGGCCTTGGACTTCTTCTGGGCGTCGAATTCGTTAAAGACAAGGCCACGCGCGAGCCTTACCCGAAATCCAACAACATCGCCGAAAAAGTTCGCCAGGCCTGCCTCGACGAAAATGTGCTCACCTATCCCACCCAAGGCTGCGTGGATGGCCTTCGCGGCGATCACATTCTTCTTGCGCCGCCGTTCACGATTTCACCGGAAGAATCCACTTTGATCGCGCGCGCCTTGCATTCAGCGCTAGCAAGAGTTTTTTCCGCTTGATGCACTGGAGTCCGGCTGTCATTCTTTGCAGTCCACTTGGACAAAAACTTGGAGAGCGAATTAAAAATGGTCCTTCGTTCACGCCGTTTTCTAATTTCGTCCGCATCTTTGCTGATCGTGACCTTCACGCTCTCTGCTCAGCTCAAGGAAGACGCATCACCCTCCAAGCCTGTCCTCGGTTTTTCTACCGCGCACGCTGCCAGCGAGCACGAACTCGAAACCACATTTCAATCCATTCCTTCTCCCGATAAAGCGCGCGAATGGCACCACACGCTCACCGCCGAACCGCATCCCGCCGCATCCGAGCGCAACAATAAACTCGCTGAGTTCGTCGCCGACGAGTGGCGCAAACAAGGCTGGGAAGACGTCATTCTCCATCGTTATGACGTCTTGCATTCGCGGCCGCGGAGCGTCTCTCTCGAAATGACCGAGCCCGTGCCCTTCACCGCGTCTCTTCGCGAAGACCCGTACGACGTCGATCCCGACACAAAAAATCCTGCCGTCTCCGGCTCTTACTTCGGCTACTCCGCCTCCGGCGACGTCACCGCTGAAGTCGTCTACGCGCACAGCGGCAATCCCGAGGATTACGATCTCCTCCGAAAAAACGGCATCACCGTTAAAGGCAAAATCGTCCTCGTCCGCTATTCGAATCCCTACAGCTATCGCGGCTTTAAAGCGCTGACGGCCGAGCGCGAAGGCGCGGCGGCTCTACTCATTTACTCCGATCCCGCCGAAGAAGGCTACACTCACGGCAAAGTTTTCCCCGATGGACCGTGGGGTCCTGAAAGCTACATCCAGCGTGGCGCGATCACGTACGATTTCATTGTTCCCGGCGATCCCACCACGCCCGGCTGGGCCTCGGTGCCCGGAGCAAAACACATCGCTCCGGCCGAAGCGCTCTCACTTCCGAAAATTCCGGCGCTCCCACTTTCCTGGCGCGACGCCAAGCCGCTTCTGGAAAACATGACTGGCCCCGAGGCGTCGAAAGAGTGGCAGGGCGCGCTGCCCATCACGTATCGCCTGACCGGCGCGGTAAAAGTCCACGTGAAAATAGACATGGACACGGGCATGCAGCCCTACACCGTCGTCGAAGCGCGCATTCGCGGCAGCGAACTTCCCGACGAATGGGTGCTGCTCGGCAATCATCGCGACGCGTGGGCCTTCGGCGGCGTGGATCCTTCGAGCGGCACCGCTTCGATGATGGAGCTCACGCGATCCATCGGCGAACTCAAGCAGCGCGGCGTTCGTCCGCGCCGCAGCATCATCGTCTGCAGTTGGGATGGCGAAGAATACGCGCTTACCGGCTCAACCGAATGGGGCGAGCAGTTCGGCGATGATCTCAAGAGAAAGCTCGTGGCGTATTTGAACGTGGACGAGTCCGTCGCGGGCGCTGCTACGACCGCGGGCCCGGAGGGCCTCAGCTTCTCGCCTTCCGCCGTCGCATCTCTCGCTCCGATGCTCGTGGAGGCTTCGAAGGACGTTCGCGCGCCGTCTGGGCGCTCGCTCTACGAAGCATGGCGCACCACTACCATGCGCGATTCGAAAGCGAGCACCGTGCCTTTCGACAGCGCGCTGGTCGAAACGCGCATTGGCAGCGGCTCCGATCACACTGTTTTTCTGAATCATCTCGGCCGGCCGGTCATCAACCTGGGCTTCACCGGCGACTACGGCGTCTATCACTCGATGTATGACGACCATTATTGGATGTCGCACATCGGCGATCCCAATTTTGAATACCACGTTGCGCTCACGCGCATCTGGGGACTTGTCGCGCTGCGCCTTGCCAACGCGGACGTTCTGCCATTTGATTTTGGCTTCAACGGCTCGGCGCTCGAACAGTTCCTCCGCGAGCTGGACGGCAAAAATAATCTGAAGTCACATGTCAATCTGAAACGGCTGCATTCTCGCATCGCAGATTTCGAGAAGGCGGGCCACCTTCTGCACCAAGCTTCTGCGCGCGATCTTCTTGCGGGCAATGTCTCGCCGGAGAAAATCCAGCGCCTCAACGATCAGCTTCTCCAAGTCGAATCCAACTGGCTCGAACCCGCGGGCATTCCCGGTCGCCCGTGGTTTCAACACCTTCTTTACGCCTCGCGCTACACCTACGCGCATTTGGAATTCCCGGGGCTGACCGAGGCCGTCGAAAAGGGTGATTGGAAATTGGCGGCGCAACAAGCTGCGCTGCTCGAAAAAGCCATAAAGAGAAATACGGGATTGCTGCGTTCCGCACGATCTTCCTGGGAGAAAAAATAATCCATGGTGCGATTTGCCAGTCTGCGCTCTCTCGTTCTGATTTTTTGTTCGCTGTCGGCGGTTTCTCCCGCGTTTGCCCAGGAACATCCACCTGCCAAGCCGCGCGCCCGCGATCTCGGCGTTCCTTTTGACGGCACGCCCGGCGCGCTCAACGCCATCACTGACGTTGCCGGCGTCCTCGTTGGCCACACGACACTAATTTCGGGCGAAGGAAGACTCCAAGTCGGCAAAGGCCCCGTTCGAACGGGAGTAACCGCGGTGCTGCCTCGCGGGAAAGATTCCATGAACAATCCCGTTTTTGCCGGCTGGTGGTCGCTCAACGGCAACGGCGAAATGACGGGCACCACCTGGGTCGAAGAGTCCGGCTTCCTCGAAGGTCCCGTAATGATCACCAACACGCACAGCGTCGGCGTAGTGCGCGACGCCGTTATTCAATGGCGCGTGACGCACGGGCAGCCCGACCCGACCGGTTATTGGTGGTCTTTGCCAGTCGTCGCGGAAACGTGGGATGGGTGGCTCAACGACATCAACGGCTTTCACGTCAAGCCAGAACACGCATTTCACGCCATCGATTCCGCGGCGTCCGGTTCCGTTCAGGAAGGCAACGTCGGCGGCGGCACGGGAATGATCTGCAATGAATTCAAGGGCGGCATCGGCACCTCTTCGCGCAAGCTCGCCGAAAAAGCAGGCGGTTACACCGTTGGCGTTCTGGTGCAGTGCAATTACGGCGTGCGCCCGAATTTGCGCATCGCCGGAGTTCCTGTCGGAAGGGAAATTCCAGAAGATCCCGCGTATGCGTCCGCGTCCTTCAGCGAATTAGATCGCGGCTCGATCATCGTGGTCGTTGCCACGGACGCTCCGCTCGTTTCGCATCAACTCAGGCGCCTCGCGCGCCGCGTTTCTCTTGGCCTTGGCCGAAACGGCAGTATCTCCGGCAACGGCTCCGGCGATATTTTCATCGCGTTTTCGACTGCTAATCCCGGCGCTGCGGCCGCCGACCACGTCGTCGATCTGAAAATGCTGCCCAATGACAAGATCGAGCCCGTCTTTGCCGCTACCGTGCAAGCCACCGAAGAAGCCGTCATCAACGCCATGGTCGCCGCCGAAACCATGACAGGCATTAACGATCACAAAGTCATCGCGCTGCCGCACGACAAACTCCGCGCCGTCCTGAAAAAATACAACCGCCTCGCGCAGTAAGTCGCTGCGGCTGCGTGAATTGAGATTGGATTGAATCGAGAACGGCGCGCTAGATCGCGCGTCACAACACTGGGACAGACGTCTTCCTTGGCGGATTGAAAAATGGTGTTGCCACAACATCTGCGGAAACTGTGTGCCGCACTGCTTCGACGGTCATTTCCACTTTGAGCGAGGTTCCAACTTTTGAACTCTCGCGGTTTACGCAGGCCAGCGCTATCATTTTTTTCAGCGTTGGCGACCACGTCGTTGACGTCGCTTTGCCCACTTGCCGGCTGCCGCGGTACACGGGCACCGCCACTCGAGACGCCATGCTCGGGACTTGCGGCGCCATTTTTAATTTGTCGTAGAGCGCTTCCACTTCGTTCCAGTTGATTTCCAATCCCACCAACGCGCGCTCGGCGCCTTTTTTCGCTTCCAGGGCCAGCGCTTCGCGCCCCACAAAATTGTCTTTCTTCAAATCCACCAGCCTTCCCAGACCAATCTCCGCGGGCGAATACTTCTGCGACTCAATCAGCGCCTTCTTGCTCGAGGTGTAGTCCACTTCGATCAAAATCAGCCCGGCTTCGATTCGCACAATGTCCAGCGCAATCATCCCCGCCGGATGAATATCGAACGCCTTGCCCTTTGCAATCAGTGCGTCCCACACTTTGACCGCGTCTATCCACGGCATCCAAACTTCGAAGCCCAGGTCGCCCGTATATCCCGTGCGCGAAATGTCCACCGGGACACCGGCGATTTTCCCGCGCGTCACGCGAAAATATTTCAGGTTCTCGATTTTCGCGTCCGTCACTTCGCGCAAGACCCTGCCCGACATGGGACCTTGCAGCGCCAGCGCCGCCGTCTGCTCGGAAATATCTTCAATGTTTACGTCCAGGCCCAGCGCATTCTGGCGAAACCAGCGCAAGCTGGGGTCCGCCGCCGTCCAGCGGTAATTATTCTCGCCGAGCCGAGTGATCGTGCCGTCATCAATCACTTTTCCTTCCGGATCGCACCAGCAACAATAAATCACTTGATCCACGGCCACCTTATGAATGTCGCGCGAGATCACGCGGTTCACGAATTTCGTGGCGTCCCGTCCCGTCACGCGATATTTGAAGAGCGGAGAAATATCAATCAACGCGACTGAATTCCGGATGGCGTTGTACTCGTGCTCGTGGTGCATCTCGTACACGCTGACGGTGTAATAGCCCGACCATTCGCGGTAATTCAGGCTCTCGCACAGCGCCAGCGTTCGCTCGTGAAACGCAGTCCCAACCGGCACGATTCCTCCCAGTTCTACGCGCGGCGCACCGCCGCAAAGACATTGGATTATAGGTGCGAATTCGGCGCCCTCGCAAGGTTGGCCTATTGGTGTTCGCGGAACGCAGGATGAATCGAGGAGAGAACCATCAGCAAATCCCCGCGCTTCCTTGTCAGTTTTCGGGCTGAATGTTATCTTCACTCTGTTCGATTGTGCGCCCCGCTGGCAGAGGGCGCGGCGTGTTCACCCTGAGCTAGTCGAATGGGCCGTGCCCGTCTTATCTCTGGGCAAATCAAAGGGATAGCATGATTCGACCCTATCGCGGGAAGCGCCCGCAGATTGCGGCTTCCGCCTACGTTGACCCCGCCGCGGTCATCATCGGCGATGTGGTCATCGGCGAGGATTCGAGCGTGTGGCCGTGCGCGGTGATTCGCGGGGACGTGCACTACATTCGCATCGGCGCGCGCACAAATATTCAGGACGGCTCGGTCTGCCATGTTATGCGCGACGAGTGGCCGCTGATTCTTGGCGACGACGTGACCGTCGGGCATTCCGTGACGCTTCATGGTTGCACCATCGAGTCGCGCTGCTTGATCGGCATGGGCGCGGTCATCCTGAATGGCGTGACGGTGGGCGCAGGCAGCATCGTTGCGGCGGGGACGCTTCTTCTCGAAGGGACCAAGATTCCCCCGGGTAGCCTCGTCGTGGGTCACCCTGGCAAGGTGAAGCGCGCGCTGACGGGGATCGATCAGTCGTCCATTGACGCCTACGCGCAGCGCTACGTCGAGTACAAAAATATTTATCGCGAGGAACCCGTCGAGTGAGCGAAGGCGCACCCAAAAAGGAAGAACGGCGCAAATTTCAGGCCATCAAGGGCACGCGCGACTTGCTGCCACCGGAGACGGCTTTGTGGAACCGCGTCGAGCAAACGGCGCACAAAGTCTTTGCCACATTCGGCTTCGGCGAAATCCGCATTCCCATTTTCGAGCCTACCGAACTTTTTGCGCGCTCGATCGGGCAAGATACTGAAGTCGTATCGAAAGAGATGTACTCGTTTGAAGATCGCGATGAAACATCAGTCAGTTTGCGCCCAGAAGCGACGGCGAGCGTCTGCCGCGCTTACATCGAGCATGGGATGCAGTCTCTGCCGCAGCCGGTGAAACTGCATTACATGGGGCCGATGTTCCGGCGGGAGCGCCCGCAGAAGGGGCGCTACCGGCAGTTTTATCAGATTGGCGCGGAAGTGCTGGGCGGGAGCGACGCTCCTGCGATTGACGCCGAAGTGATCGAGATGGTCATGACTTTTTTCGACCGGCTCGAATTGCAGGATGTGCAGCTGGACATCAATTCTATCGGCGACAGAAATTGTCGGCCAAAGTACGTTGAGCTGCTGCGCGCGGAATTGCTGAAAGTGAAAGACCAGCTCGGCCCGGACAGCCAGCGGCGTATCGAGACGAATCCGCTGCGCGTCCTCGATTCGAAACTCGAAAGCGAGCAGGGGATCATCGCCAAATTGCCGCACATCGCCGACCATCTCTGCGAAGACTGCGCAACGCATTACGCGGCCGTAAAACACCAGCTCGAAATGCGCGGCGTCATTTACCGAGAGAATTGGAGGCTCGTCCGCGGCCTCGACTATTACATGCGCACGACGTTCGAAATCACCGCGCAAGGACTCGGCTCGCAAAACGCGGTCTGCGGCGGCGGCCGCTACGACGGCCTCGTGGAACTCCTCGGCGGCCCGCCAACCAAGGGCATCGGCTTCGCTATCGGCGAAGATCGCTTGATCTTGTCTCTGCAGGAGAGTGGCAAAAGGCCTGCGTCCAAAGGCCGCGACGTTTATATCGCCTGGATGGGCGAAAAAGCTCGCGCCACCGCCATCCGCGCCGCGAAACACTTGCGCAAGGCCGGCTTCAGCGTCGAGCTGCCTCCGGTCGAACAAAAATTCGGCAAGGCCCTCGGCCAGGCGGACAAATTGGGCGCACGCTTCGCCCTCATCCTCGGCGATAATGAAGTCTCCGAAGGCTTGTGGACGCTGAAGACACTCGCCGACGGATCGCAGACAAAGTACACGGAAGCGGATTTGCTCGAGTATTTGCGAAAGTCCGTGGAGTAGCGGGTCTTTAGACCGGTGCGGTTTTTTGCATGAACAAAACGTCGCAGTGATATCGAAAGGGAAGATCACCGTGCTGGATTTTCTGGGCAATCTGAAGCGCACACACTACTGCGGCGAACTTCGCGCCAAGGACGAAAACCGCGACGCCGTCGTGATGGGCTGGGTGGCACGCCGCCGCGACCTCGGCAATTTGCTCTTCCTCGACGTGCGCGACCGCACCGGCATCGTTCAGGTGGTCTTCAACAAAGAGACGCAGCCCGCCGCCCACGCCAAAGCCGAGCAAGCGCGCAGCGAATTCGTCGTCGCCGTCGAAGGCAGAGTCATCAAGCGCCAGAAAGCGAATCCGGAATTGGCCAGCGGCGAAGTCGAACTCGTTGCGTCCAAGCTGCACATTCTCAACAATGCCAAGACGCCGCCCTTCCCAATCGAAGACGAAATCAACGCCGCCGAAGAAACGCGCCTGCGCTTCCGCTATCTGGACCTGCGCCGCCCGAAGCCGCACCGCAACCTCGCGCTGCGCCACAGAATCATCCTCGAAATCCGCAAAGTCATGGACGAGATGGGCTTCCTCGAAGTCGAAACGCCCATGCTCACGCGCTCGACTCCGGAGGGCGCGCGCGATTTTCTGGTCCCCAGCCGCATCCATCACGGCCAGTTTTACGCGCTGCCGCAATCGCCGCAAATCTTCAAGCAGATCCTGATGATCGCCGGGCTGGACAAATACTTCCAGATCGTAAAATGTTTTCGCGATGAAGATCAGCGCGCCGACCGCCAACTCGAATTCACGCAGCTCGATCTGGAGATGTCCTTCCCGCGCCAGGAAGATATTTTTCACGTAATTGAGCAGGTCATGGTGCGCGCTTGCGCCGTCGCCGGCATCAAGGCGGAAGCGCCGTTCCCGCACATGCAGTACAAGGACGTCATTCGAAAGTACGGCAGCGACAAGCCGGACCTGCGCTTTGGCATGGAACTCCATGAAGTGACGCAGTGCTTCCCGGAAGAAGCCAGGCAAAAGCTGCAAATCGAAGGCAACGTCTTCGCGCTGGCGGCTCCGGGTGCGGCATCCTATTCGCGCAAGCAACTCGACGAACTAACCGAGAAGGCGAAATCGCTGCGCGCGCGCGGCGCCTACTTCGTGAAGGTCGCGCCGGAGGGCCTGACCTCGACCGTTGAAAAACTGATTGGCCCGGAGAACGTGAAAAAACTCGCGGAAGCCTGCGGCGCGAAGCCCGGCGATCTCGTCGTCGCCGTCTCCGCCAAGGAGCAGATCAAAGGAACCGAAGCCGCCGCATTGATCGCCGGCCAATTGCGCTTGTATCTCGGCGAAGCGCTCGGCGTCATTGATAAATCACAATGGAAATTCCTGTGGCTCACCGGCTTCCCGCTGTTCGAATGGAGCGAAACCGACAAAACCTGGGTCAGCGCGCAACACCCCTTCACCGGAATCGTGGACGAAGACTTGGAAAAACTGGAATCCGCGCCCTGGGAAGTGCGTTCGAAAGGCTACGATCTTGTCCTAAACGGCTACGAGCTCGGCTCCGGCAGCATTCGAATCCACCGTCAGGACATTCAGGAGCGCCTCTTCAAAGCCCTCGGCCTCACCGAAGAGCAGCTGCGCCGCCGCTTCGGCTTCTTCCTCGACGCCCTGACCTATGGCACTCCGCCCCACGGCGGCATCGCGCTGGGCATCGATCGCGTCGTCATGCTCCTCGCCGGCGAAAAATCTATCCGCGAAGTCATCGCCTTCGCCAAAACGACTGCCGCCCAGGATTTGATGGCCGACTCACCGTCGCCGGTGGATAAAGAGCAGCTCGATCAGCTCGGCATTGCCGTCAAGGAAGTCAGCAGAGAAAAATGAGCCGCATACGCATATTGCCGGAGGCAGTGGCGAATAAAATCGCCGCGGGCGAAGTTGTCGAGCGGCCGGCTTCCGTCGTGAAAGAGCTGCTCGAAAACGCGCTGGACGCCGGCGCGAACACCATACGCATCGAAGTCGAGCAAGGCGGCAAGCGCATGATCCGTGTGATTGACGACGGCCACGGCATGACGCATGACGACGCCCTGCTGGCATTCGAACGCCACGCCACTAGCAAGCTGCGTTCCGCCGATGATTTGTTGTCCATCTCCACCCTGGGCTTTCGCGGGGAAGCGCTGCCGACCATTGCCGCCGTCTCGAGGCTACTGCTCGAAACGCGGGATGGAGCGGAAGCCGAAGGCACGCGCGTCGAATTCGCGGGCGGCAAACTCGTCAATGTCAAACCTGCAGGTCTGCCTCCGGGTACGACCATCAGCGTTGCCGATATCTTTTACTGCGTTCCCGCGCGGCGAAAATTCCTAAAATCCGACACGACGGAGCTCGGCCACATCGCTTCACTGGTCACGCACTACGCGCTCGCCAATCCCGGCAAGCAATTCGTCCTCACGACGCCGGCACAGGAGATCATCAACTGCCCGCCCGCGGCGAAACTAGCCGACCGCGTCTATCAACTCTTCGGCCGGCAGTCGCTTGAGGAACTCGTTGAGATTCCCGCAGTCTCCGCGCCCTTTCGCGCCGCCATCACCGAACCGGCTCTCGACCCCGAAGAGGAAAAATCGTCGCTGAGGGTGAGCGGTTTCACCTCGCGGCCGGACATCCAGCGCGCAAACCGCAACGGCATCTACATTTTCGTGAACCGCCGCCTGGTGCGCGACCGGCTGATCCTGCACGCCATCCACGAAGCCTATCGCAACATTCTGCCGCCGGCGGTTTTTCCCGCAACGCTGCTCTTCCTCGAGATGCCCTACGACGAAGTGGACGTCAACGTGCACCCCGCAAAAATCGAAGTGCGTTTCCGGCGCTCGAACTTCGTCCACGATTTCACGCGCGACGCCATTCGCCAGGCCTTGATGGGCGCGCGGCCCATCGCCAGTTTTGCTGCCGCTGCGGCGACTGCCACGCCTCCGTCCACCGGCGCCGGCAATGGAGCATTTTCCAGCGCAATCACGCCTGCGTCGCTCAAATCGGGAGTGCCGCACGCGATCATTCCGCCTATGGAAGAAACCGGCCTGGGTTCCGGCGTCGGCTCGGACGGCGGATTCGATCTTACGGTTGCGCCCCTGCGGCCCGTCGAACAGCGCATTCCGTTCGAATCAGGAACCGCGTTTGGTAACGGCGTCGCCCCGGCGCAGTTTTCCGCCGCTGGGAATTGGGCCGCGAATCTCGCCGCTCCCAGCGCGGACGCTCCTGCGAGCCTCCCGCGTCCGGAACAAATCGCCGATCTCAAGCCGCTGGGTCAGGTGAGCGCAAGTTTTATCATTGCCGTAAACGGCGAAGGCCTGTGGATTGTGGACCAGCACGTGGCGCACGAGCGCGTCCTTTTCGAACAGCACCTCGAAGCCCGGCGCGCCGGAAAAATCGAAGCGCAACGCATGTTGATGCCTCTGGTGATTGAACTTTCGCCGCGCCAAATCGTCACCTTCGAACAAATCGCCGAAGAGCTGGCCGCCAACGGCTTCGAAGTCGAGCGCATGGGCCCGAAAAGCGTCGCCATCCAAGCCGTGCCCGCGGGCGTCGGAGCACCCGACGCCGAAAAGCTCCTGACAGAAATTCTCGATGGCATCGAACGCGAAAACGCCGCGATTTCGATCGAAACGCTGCAAGCAAAAATCGCCGCGTCCACAGCGTGCCACGCGGCAATCAAAGTGAACATGCCGCTGGAACAATCGAAAATGGAATGGCTGCTGGACGCTTTGGCCAAAACGGACTGCCCAATGAGCTGCCCGCACGGTCGGCCTGTCGTGCTTCGTTATTCGTTGAAAGAAATAGAGAAAGCGTTTCACCGCATCTGAATCGCTCGTCTCAGGTGGTGGCAACGGAAATAGTTGGAATATCGAACCGAAACAAAGCCTTTGGTTTTCCTTTTTTATTAAAAACTGAGAACTAACGATTGACAACTGAGGACTCAAGAATGAGTGATGCGCAAAAAACCGCAGTAATTTTCGGCCTCGCGAACAAGCGCAGCATAGCCTGGGCCATCGCGAAAAAACTGCACGAAGCCGGCTGGCGCCTGGCCATCACCTATCAAAACGAGCGGCTCGAGCAGGAAGCCAAGGATCTGATCACCGACTTGCCGGGCGCAACGGGATTCATGTGCGATGTCTCCTCCGACGAGCAAGTCGCGAGGCTCTTCGAGCAACTGAAAGCAAAGTACGGGCTCTTGAATGGCATCGTGCACAGCGTCGCGTTTGCACCGGCGGAAGAATTGAAAGGCGAATTCCTGAACACCTCGCGTGAAGGATTTCGCATTGCGCATGATGTCAGCGTGTACTCGCTGATTGCCGTCTCGCGCGCGGCCGCGCCGCTGATGACGTCGGGCGGCGGAATTGTCACCATGACATATTACGGGGCGGAAAAAGTGGTGCCGAAATACAACGTGATGGGTGTGGCCAAAGCGGCGCTCGAAGCCACCGTCCGCTATCTCGCGAACGATCTCGGCCCGCGCGGCATTCGTGTCAACGCCATTTCCGCCGGACCCATCAAGACACTTGCCGCGCGCGGAATCTCCAACCTTGGCGACATGCTCAAGGCGCACGCCGACCGCGCTCCGCTGAAACGCAACGTAGATCCGGCCGAAGTGGGCGGAACCGCCGCATTCTTGCTGTCGGAAGCGGGCTCTGGCATCACCGGTGAAACGATTTACGTCGATTGCGGCTACAACATCATGGGCTATTGAGTAGCACAGGCGCTCCCGCCTGCGCTCCGCCTTGGACAGTTCGAGCGAAGGACGCATTGCCAATAATAACTGCGCCATGTAAATGCCTAAACTCACCATCGCCATCGACGGCCCAGCCGGATCAGGAAAGAGCAGCGTCGCCCGCCGCGTCGCCGCACTGCTCGGCTATTTGTATCTCGACAGCGGCGCCATGTATCGCGCTCTGGCACTGAAAGCGCTGCGGCGTGGTATTTCGCCGGACGATGAAAATCAGTTGGGATCGCTCGCGAAAGAAACGCATATCGAACTGCGCGCCCCCATGCCGGAGCACGAACAAGTCGGCGCAAAAAACTGCGTGTTTCTGGATGGCGCCGATGTAACAAAAGAAATCCGTACGCCGGAAGTCGCGCAAGCAGCGTCCAGGCTAGCAACGATCGCCAAAGTGCGCGAGTTATTGGTTGCCGAGCAGCAGCGCGCCGGCGCGGGCGGCGGGGTGGTGATGGAAGGCCGCGACATCGGCACCGTCGTTTTTCCAAACGCCGAACTCAAGATTTTCTTGGATGCTTCGCCGGAAGAACGCGCCGAGCGCCGCTGGAAAGAGCACCAGGAAAAAGGCGAAAGACTAACGCTCGCCGAAGTGTTCGATGAAGTGATCGAGCGCGACAAGCGTGATCGCGAGCGCCAAGTTTCCCCGCTCGTGCGCGCCGCCGACGCCGTGCTGGTGGACAACACCGCCATGGGCATCGAAGAAACCGCGCGCCTGATCGTTATGCTTGCCAAGGAGCGCGAAAGGGAATTGGCGAAAGCGGGGAGGGCCGGATGATGCGTTTGCTCACAATGCTTGCGGTTAACGCCAGCAGTGCGCTTTTTGTCATGCCAATACTGGCGCTGGGTCAGGGCGTTTCAAGCGCGAACGACAACCCTGCGGAAGCCACGCGAAAATTCCGCGCCTATCTCGGCGAAGACTGGAAACGCTGGCTGGTCGAGTATCCCGGAATGGCAACCGCCGTGGGATTTCCCGGGCAGAACCGTCGCTGGGCCGACGAATCGCCAAGCGGCATCGAAGTGCGGATTCGTCATCTTCACGAAAGCCTGGCGCAGCTGAAATCCATTTCGCGCGACGCGCTTCCGGCCAGGGAGCAGTTCAACTACGACCTCTATCGCGAACTCCTCGAAACCGCGGACGAGGGGTTGCAGTACGGCAACGACCCGATCCCGTTCCGCAACGTTGTTCCGGGCAGCCTTTGGATGCCGATGAATCAGCTGGATGGCATCCAGCAGGGCGCCGCGGGAACGATCGCAAACATGCCGCGCCAGACAGTCGCAGATTATGAAGACATTCTGGCGCGCCTCGAAGCGCTGCCGAAGACCGTGGACCAAAATCTTGCACTCCTTCAAGAGGGTTTGAAAAAACGTCACACACCGCCGAAACTAATGCTGCGCGATCTCCCGAAGCAGATTGCGGATCTGATTCCTCCCGATCCGCTGGCAAGTCCTTTGCTGGAGCCCTTCACGAGGTTTCCCGCAGGATTTCCAGATGCAGAGCGCGCGCGATTGACCGAACATGCGAAGCAGATTTACAGGAGCAGCGTCGCGCCGTCCTTCCAGAAACTTCACGAATATGTGGAGAAAACATACCTGCCCGCATGCCGCGAATCGATCGCGGCCAGCGCGCTGCCGAACGGCATGGCGGCGTATGCTTTTCACGTGCGCTGGCAGACCACCACGAACTTAACCCCGCAGCAGATTCATGAACTCGGCCTTTCCGAAGTGAAGCGCATCCGCGCCGAGATGGACAAAGTGATAGCGTCAACGGGCTTCAAGGGCAGCTTCCACGACTTTACGGAATTTCTGCGCACCGACCCGCGATTCTTTTATGACAAGCCCGACGACTTGGTGAACGGATACCGCATCGTCGTGAAAAGAATCGATCCCGAACTCGCGCATCTTTTCGGCAAGCTGCCGCGCCTTCCGTATGGCGTGTGCGTGATCCCGGAATTCAAGGCGCCTTCGCAGACCACCGCCTATTACGAGGCTGGCGCGCCAAGCGCCGGCCGGCCCGGCTGCTATTTTGTCAACACCTACAATCTTCACGCGCGGCCAAAATGGGAGATGGAAGCGCTTTCACTGCACGAGTCCGTCCCGGGCCATCACCTGCAAATCTCGCTGGCGCAGGAGCTGGAAGGCGAGCCGGAATTCCGCAAGCACGTCGGGTACTCGGCGTTCGTCGAAGGCTGGGCGCTCTATTCCGAAAGCCTCGGCGAAGAGCTCGGCATGTACAAAGATCCTTATTCAAAATTCGGGCAGCTCAGCTACGAAATGTGGCGCGCAGTGCGGCTCGTCGTAGACACGGGAATGCACTCGATGGGCTGGACGCGCGAACAAGCCATCCAGTTTTTTAAAGACAACACCGGAAAGACCGATCAGGACATCACCGTCGAAGTGGACCGCTACATCGTCTGGCCCGGCCAGGCGCTGGCCTACAAAATCGGGCAACTCAAAATCCGCGAGCTGCGCGCGCAAGCAGAAGCTCGCCTCGGCGCAAAATTCGATGTGCGAAAATTTCATGACGCCATGCTCGAAAATGGCGCCGTGCCCCTCGGTGTGCTGGAAGCGCACATGAAACACTGGGCCGACGAACAAGCCGCGCATTGAAAACCCGCAAAATTATTCCATCCGGAACCAATAGTCGAGCCGATTGCCCTCCACTCTTCGCGTTTTAGCCGCCTGTAATGGATAGGTACTTGAGAATTAACAAGTTACGCGAAAAATGCGCCAAAAACGCCTTTTCTTGAAAAAAGTTCTTGACAGTTTTCCAGTCTCCGTTTACCTTCGCATTACCTTGGTTTTACGGCCCAGTTTCGTTGGGACCCGCACTGAGCGTGAAGAGGCAGATGTGACACACGAAGACAAAAGCCAATACGGATCGATGCCAAGGCGGCTGCGCCTCGTGAACGTCTGCTTGTTCGCGCGACCGTAACGTAATCCGTCCAAGTCGTTTCGATCGAACACTGTCCACCGCTGGATTTGTGTTTCTTGCCGCGGAATCGCCGCGTTGTTCACAGAGTTTCCGTTGTGGGTGAAGTGTTCCCGGAAGGAGGTAAGTTGTCCGACGAATCGTTCCTCTGCAACGCGAAGCCGAAGGATGCGCTGCAGGCAGCCGTTTGCAAAAACTCGTTTGAGGACACGCTCGAACCTCCTGATCCTGGGGAAGTTGCCTAGTCCGCAGGGAAGGACTAGCGCGAGCTTTTCACTCGGCTCCTGCCGCAACCTGCGGAAATAGACAGACAAAAGAGGCGCAACGAGTAACTCGCTGCGCCTCTTTTTACGGCGGCTTGAGTTGAAAAAGTTGTCTCTGCTCAGGTTGGTGCCGACATGGACCCCAGGAAATCCGCGTTCGACTTGGTCTTGGTGAGCCTGCTGATCAAAAGCTCCATGGCTTCGACGGTGGAGAGCGGGCTCAACACTTTGCGCAGAACCCACACGCGGCTCAATTCCTCGGGTGGGAGAAGCAGTTCATCCTTACGCGTACCGGAACGTTGAATATCAATCGCAGGGAAGACGCGCTTGTCGGAAAGCCGACGGTCCAGATTGATTTCCATGTTGCCGGTGCCTTTGAACTCTTCGAAGATGACGTCGTCCATGCGGCTGCCGGTATCAATCAACGCGGTCGCAATGATGGTCAGTGAGCCGCCTTCTTCCACGTGCCGGGCAGCCGCGAAAAATCGCCGCGGGCGCTGCAACGCATTCGCGTCAATACCGCCGGAGAGCACCTTGCCGGAAGGCGGCGTGACGGCGTTATACGCGCGCGCCAGACGCGTCACGGAGTCGAGCAGCACCACGACATCGCGCTTGTGCTCCACCAGCCTCTTCGCCTTTTCCAGAACCATTTCCGCCACTTGAATATGCCGCTGCGGCGCCTCGTCAAACGTCGAGCTGATCACTTCGCCCTTCACCGTGCGCTGCATGTCCGTGACTTCTTCCGGCCGCTCGTCAATCAGCAGCACGATTAGCGCGACCTCCGGATGATTTACCGTAACGGAATTCGCGATGGACTGCAGCATCATGGTCTTTCCGGTCCGCGGCGGCGCCACGATCAACCCGCGCTGCCCCTTGCCCACGGGACACAGCAGGTCCAGAACACGCCCGGTCATGTTCTCTTTCGTCGTTTCCATCTTCAACCGGCCCTGCGGATACAGCGGCGTCAGGTTATCGAAGAAAATCTTGTTCCGCGCGACCTCCGGATCCTCAAAATTGACCGCTTCCACCTTGATCAGCGCGAAATACCGCTCGCCATCTTTCGGCGGCCGCACTTGCCCGGAAACCGTGTCGCCCGTGCGCAAGTCGAACTTGCGGATTTGCGACGGCGAGACGTAGATATCGTCCGGCCCGGGGAGATAGTTGTATTCCGGCGCGCGGAGAAACCCGAATCCATCGGGCAAGCACTCCAGTACGCCTTCGGAAAAGATCAATCCGTTCTTTTCGGTCTGCGCGCGGAGGATCTGGAAGATCAACTCCTGCTTGCGCATCCCGCTGGCGCCGGGAATGTTCAATTCCTTGGCGATTCGCGCGAGGTCGGTGATGTTCTTTTCCTTCAGCTCCGCGAGGCTGATACTCATCTGATTGCTTCCTTCAACGTTTGTTTCTTTTGGCATATATCCTTAGCTTTGATGTGAAAATTGACCCTGTCTTGCGCGGCCGCCAAGCGGCCAGCGAAATTCCGGATTGTATTTGAGGTGGTGCACCGAACTGGCCGATGAATAATTACCTGCCAGGATGGGGCAAACCAGACTTTCTCAAGCGTGACCCCGACACGGTCGGAGCCAACCTGCAACTGGCGGCAGCGCCA
>Ga0210403_10000369_pt1 | contig 48321 bp, 39 predicted proteins | sample IncBWC19MmetaG_FD_150863 | JGI IMG/M metagenome (GOLD analysis project Ga0210403, IMG submission 150863) | Forest soil microbial communities from Barre Woods Harvard Forest LTER site, Petersham, Massachusetts, United States - Inc-BW-C-19-M | ecosystem: Environmental > Terrestrial > Soil >...
GGCGTTCATGGTGTGGCAGCGGTCGGGCGAAATCGGCGTCCGGATGGCCTTGGGGGCGCAGCGGGGCGACGTCCTGGGTCTGATTCTGGGGCGGGGGGCCAGGCTGGCGGGCGCGGGACTCGCGATCGGGTTAGCTGCATCGGTCGTGTTGACGCGTCAGATGAGTGGGATGCTGTACGGAGTACGTCCGCTCGACCCGGTGACGCTGGCGGTGGTGAGTGCGATCCTGCTGGCGGTTTCGATCGCGGCGAGTCTGGCTCCGGCGTATCGCGCGGCGAGAGTGGATCCGATGCGGGTGTTGCGGGATCAATAGGCCGTCGTCAGGAGGCGTCGAGAAAGTCTCGACGCGGCACGCACGAGTGCGTACGCCACAATGCGCAGCGATTTTAGTAGAATGGCTGACGGAGACAACCTACATGCTGACTCGCAGAGGATTCGCCGGAGTGGTCGCGGCGGCTGGTTTTACTGAATTTGCTTTCGCACAGCGCGCGACCGTAGCTGGCGCCGCGCCGAAGGATACTGTCTGGCTGAATGCCAACGAGTTTCCAGAAGGGCCTCCGGCGGCGGCGATTCAGGCGATGTCGCGCGTGATTGGCGAGACGAACCGGTATCACTATCGTGAATTCGGAGACTTCTACAAATCCATCGCGGCGATCGAGGGGCTGAAAGGCGATCAAGTGCTGATCGGCGCCGGATCGAGCGAAGTGTTGCATGCGGCGGTGGACGTGTTCACGTCGCCCAAGCGCCCGTTCGTTACCTGCTGGCCGACGTTTGAAGCCGGGCCTGAGCTTGCGGCGGTGGAAGGACACGCAGTGGTGAAGCTGCCACTATCGTCGAGCTATGCTTCCGACGTGAAGAAACTGGTGGCCGAAGCGGCGAAGGCCGGCGGCGGGTTGATCTACATTTGCAATCCGAACAATCCGACGGGAGCGATCACGACCAAACAGGACCTAGCTTGGACCGTCGACAATCTTCCGCCGGACACGACCTTGCTGGTGGACGAAGCGTATCTGCATTTCAATACGTCGCCGGAAACCGAGAGCGCGATGAAGTACGTGCATCAGGGCAAGAACGTGATCGTGATGCGGACCTTCTCAAAGATCTACGGGATGGCGGGGCTGCGCGCGGGATACGTGGCGGCGCGGCCGGATCTGATCGCCAAGATGGAGCCGTACCGCAACAACGTGATCAGCATCGTGGCGGCGCGCGCGGTTCTTGCCGCGCTCGATCTGGGACCGAAGATGATCGACGAGCGGCGCGACAAGATCGCCAAGACGCGCGGCACGGTATGCGCGTGGCTGAAGGAAAAGAAGATCAACTTCATCGATCCGCAGGCGAATTTCATGATGATCGACACCAAGCGCGACATCAAGGAAATGAGCCCGGCGATGCTCGCAAAGGGTGTCGCGGTGGGGCGTGCGTTCCCGCCGTACAACACCATGATGCGGGTGACGATCGGCACGGATACGGACATGGCGAGATTCCGCAGCGCGCTGGGCGAAGTTCTCGGCGTGTGAGGCGATCGTTACACGTCAATCTCGACCGCTTCCTTTGGTCGCGGCTCAGAGCGGATTAGGCCAAGCGCACGGCGGCGGGCCGGACGGCGATTTGTAGCCACATCTTGAAAATCGCGTCGAGCGTCTGGGCTAATTCAAGAGGGTCCTCCGCCTTCTTGACGAAAGCGTTGACATGCAACTGATACGCGCGATGAATATCGCCGTTGTATTCGGAGGCCGACATCATGATCACCGGCACGGTGCGAAGCTCGACATGGCGCTTAATAAACGCCAGCACATCCATGCCGCCTAGGGTGGGCATGTGCAGGTCGAGCAACACCAGGTCGGGCGCGTAGGTGGATGGCCTGGATAAGAATGCAATGGCCTCCTGACCGTCCGCGGCATGGGTGAGCTGGTGCGGGTGGCCTGACTCCCGAAGAATGGACTGGATCAGCGTAGCGGTGGCACGCTGGTCTTCCACCAACAGGATATGTGGCAAGTGCTTCATACTCAGGTATTTCCGATTAAATGGGCCGCGTTCGGAGGGTGGACGCCAAGGAACTTGCGTTCTTGACATCCCGCGGCCCAATTTCATCGTAACGTCACAAATGCGTTTTTTAAAGGTGAGAAGAGGTTAGCTAACGGCTATTGCTTCCTTCCAAGACCGGTGATAGGGTTGTGCCATGAAGTCGGGAGCAGCCAGAGGGAGTCGTGTATCTGGCCGCCGCCCGGAGCCGCCAGACGAGCGGATAGGGGCGGACGAGGTCCGGGCGCATCTCGAACGGATTCTTACGAGTACGGGCTTTCGGAAGTCCGAGCGGCTACGCCGTTTTTTGCGCACGACGGTGGAACGAACACTGGCGGGCGATGCCGACCAACTCAAGGAATACGCGCTGGGGCGGGACGCCTTCGACCGCGATTCGAACTACGATCCGCGCAACGATTCGATTGTGCGGGTAGAGGCGCAGCGGCTACGGCGGAAACTCCGCGAATACTACGAAACGGCGGGCAAGGGGGATTCGGTTCGCATTTCCTTTCGGACCGGCAGTTACGTCCCGTCCTTTTCTCGATGGCCGGGGGAGGACGAGCCGAAACCGCGCGCCCAACTCGACCGGCGAATCGTCGCGGTGTTGCCGTTCGAAAACATGAGCACGCAGGCGGAGCAGGAGTTTTTCTGCGACGGCATCACCGAAGACATCATTAACGCGCTGACCACGATCCCGGAACTGCGCGTATTGGGCCGGGCGAGCATGTTCGCCTTTCGCGAAGCGCACCCAGGGTACTCAGGCACATACGAAGATGCGCGCGAACTGGGCGAGCGATTGGGAGCGGGGACCATCATAGAGGGAAGCGTACGGCGCGCGGAGCAGGTACTGCGGATTTCGGCCAAGCTGATCGATGCGGAAACGCGCGTCGTGGTGTGGTCCAGCGTGTTCGACCGCACGCTGGGGGACGTGTTCGCGATCAAGGATGAGATCGCGTCGGCGATCGCGAGCACATTGCGCGTCACGCTGGGCTTCGATCCGCTTCCCCCGGTTCGTGACGGCGCACCAAGCGTGGACGCGTACATGCTGTATCTGAAAGGGCGACAGGCGTGGAACTCGCTGGATCAGCGGGGATACGAAACCGCGATCGACGTGCTCAGCCGGGCGATCACGTTGTATCCCGAGTACGCGCTGCCTTACGCGGCGCTGGCGGACGTGTACACGGCATGCGCGATGTGGAGCTTGATGCGTCCGTTCGACGCGATGCCGCGCGCCAAACGCGCCGCGATGGAAGCGCTTCGACTGGATCCGCGGCTGGCCCAGGCGTATGCATCCCTAGCCTGGATCACGCTGTTTTTCGACCGCGAACGCGGGCAGGGACTCGCACTGGCGCGCAAGGCGATCGCGATGGAGCCGGGCTATCCTTTCGGACATTTCGTCGAGGGCACGTGCCTGGCGCTTCTGGCTCGTTTTCCGGAGGCGGTGGCAGCCTTTGAACGGGCCATGCAACTGGATCCGCTGGCGATCCGGGTGATGCGCGGCCTGGCGTGGACCCTATCGGCTTGCGGACGCTACGAAGAAGCGGAAAGGATTGTGCAGCGCATGCGGGAGGGAGCGCCAGAGTCGCCCGATCCGCATTACATTCTGGCGCTGATCTATATGCAGCAGCGCCGTTATGGGGAGGCGCTCGAAAGCCTGGGCAGGGCGCACCACGCTCCGCAAACGCCGCTTGGGTTTGGTCTCGAAGGCGCGATTCGGGCCGCCTGCGGCGATGCCGACGGGGCGCGCCGGATCCTGGGCGACCTGGAGGTGATGCCGGGATGGGTGGATCCCATCGTGGGCTGCCGCATCCACCTGGCGCTGGGCGAAACGGATCGGGCGCTGGACGATTTGCGGCGGGCTTTCGACGAACGTTCGCCGCTGGCGCTGTACGCGAGTGTCGATCCGCTGTTCGAGCCTTTGTGGTCCGATCCGAGGTTTCAGGAGATCGTGGGGAGCGCGCCTGTTCCGGAGACAACCGTTACAGGTCCGCGGTGATTTGGCGGTACATCCGCTGATCGATGAGCAGACGCTCCAGTTCGAGGGAGGCCCGCGAAGAGAAAATCCGGAGCAGTGTGGTCACGCGCTCCTGGTCCCGGATCGGATGGGAGAAAATGATCGAGAGCAGGCCCAGCACGCGGCCCAGCGAATCGACCAGCGGCGTGCCGGCATAGGCTTCGGCGCCGATTTCGGCCAGTTGAAGATCCAGAGGGAAGCGCTTGGCGACACCCGACGGATACAAACACAGGTCGCCGCTGAGTACCGAGGCGCAGGGCGTATGCTCCAGCAAATAGGACATGTTTTGACGGAGGCTTCCGTCGTCGTACAGCGCCACGGTTTCCACACGTTCGCCGGAGCCGGATAAACGACCAAGGATGACCATCCGGGCGTCCAGCGCCTTCGCCAGCGCGTCGACAAGTGTGCGCAAATGATGCTCGCCAACGCCGCCCGAAAGGACCCTGGCGATCATGCGCAAATCGTCTTCCGCTGACGATTGCTTAGCGGCCTGGGTGGTTCGGGGCATGAAAATGAAACTGGAAATGGCTGCCGAGCATCGTAACATACACGGCTGCTACGCTAAAACTAGAACGCATGAAGCCTACCCTTGTTCTGTTCTTCTCCCTGACTCTGGCGGCGCAATCGCTTCAGGATTTCGAAAAAAAAGTAACCGAATTCACGCTGCCTAACGGTCTGCATTTCATCGTGATCGAGCGGCATGAGGCGCCGGTGGTCTCATTCCACACTTATGTGAACGTCGGTTCAGTGGACGATCCATCGGGCGAAACCGGCATCGCGCACATGTTCGAGCACATGGCGTTCAAAGGGACCCAAACCATCGGGACCAGGAATTGGCCGGAAGAAAGGAAGGCTCTGGATGCGATCGAGCAGGTGTACGACCGGCTGGATCAGGAAAAGCGTAAGGCGTTCCACTCCGATCCCAAGAAGATCGAGGCGCTCCAGGCCGAACTTAAAGAGGCCATCGAAAAAGCGGACAGCTTAGTAGAGGAAAACGAGTACGACCGGATCGTCGAAGCCAACGGCGGGGTGGGCCTGAACGCGAGCACTGCCGAGGACTCCACCAACTATTTCTACAGTTTTCCTTCCAACAAAATCGAGCTCTGGTTCCTGCTGGAGTCAGAACGATTCCTGCAGCCGGTGTTCCGCGAGTTTTACAAAGAGCGCGACGTGGTGCGCGAGGAACGGCGCATGCGCGTGGAATCGAGCCCACAGGGCAAGCTGGTGGAAGCGTTGCTGGCGACGGCGTTTGAAGCGCATCCGTACCGGAACATGCCCGGCGGCTGGGCCAGCGACATCGACAATTTCCGCCGTCCTGAAGCGGAGGCGTTCTACAAGGTTTTCTACACGCCGAACAATATCACCATCGGCATCGCGGGCGACGTGAATCCGGCGGAGGCCAAGAAACTGGCCGAGAAATACTTCGGACGGCTGCCGCGCGGCCCTTTGCCACCGGTGGTCCGGACAGTGGAGCCTCCACAGGAAGGGGAAAAGCGAGTGGCAGTGGCGTCTCCAGCGCAGCCGTTCCTGGCGATGGTGTATAAGCGTCCGGATCAATATTCCAAAGACGATGCCGCGCTGGATGTGTTGAGCGACATTCTTTCCGGCGGACGCACTGGGATCATTTATAAAGAACTGGTGCGCGACAAGCAGATCGCGCTGGGGGCCGGATCGCAATCGACGTTCCCGAGCGGGCGGTATCCGGCACTGTTTTTGTTCTTCGTGGCTCCGTCTTCGGGCCACACGGTGGAAGAGAACGAAAAAGCGGTCGACGCGATTATCGATCGGGTGAAGAAGGAAAAAGTGGATGCCGATTCGATTCAGCGCGTCAAGACAAAATTGCGGGCGGCGCTGATTCACAAGCTGGGTAGCAATTCCGGGCTCGCGTCGGAGTTGTGCAGTGAATACGTGAACTACGGCGATTGGCGGAAGCTGTTCACCGAATTGGAGGACTACGATCGCGTGACCGCGGACGATGTGCAGCGCGTCGCGAAGACGTATCTGACCACCAACACTCGTACGGTCGCGTACACGTATACGCCAGCCGAGGGAGGTGCGAAGTGAAGCGCGTTCTTCTATTCGTTACAGCCGCGGCGATCGCGGGCGCGCAAGAGCTGCCGTCCTACAAGGACCTGAAATATCCTCCGCTCGCGCAGGTGAAAATTCCGGAGCCGGCCACGGTCACCCTGTCGAACGGAATGCGCGTGTTTCTGCTGGAGGATCATGAGCTGCCGCTGATCCAGGGGCTGGCCATGGTGCGCACGGGAAATCTGTTCGATCCGGCGGACAAGCGCGGGTTGTCGACAGTGATGGCTGAAGTGCTGCGCTCGGGCGGGACGAAGTCGAAGACCGGCGACCAAATCGACGAGCAGCTCGAAAACATCGCAGCGTCGGTGGAAAGTAGCATGGACGAGACCAGCGCGTCTATCAGTTTTTCAGGATTGAAGGAGAGCGCCGCGGCGGTCCTGGCGGCGTTCAAAGACGTCCTGACGCAGCCGGAGTTTCGCCAGGACAAAATCGATCTTTCGCTGAGCCAGATGCGCAGCGGGATTGCGCGCCGGAACGACGATGCAAACGGGATTCCGGATCGTGAGCTGTTGAGCATCGTGTATGGCCGCAATACGTCGTACGGATGGCAAATCGAGTACGAACATCTGGCGCGGATTCATCGCGACGATCTGATCGATTTCTACAAGCGCTACTATTTTCCGAAAAATATCCTGCTGGCCGTGTACGGCGATTTTTCCACAGCCGAGATGCAGGACAAGCTGGAGAAACTGTTCGCGGATTGGAAGGTGGAACAGCCTCCAGTGCCGCCGTTCCCCAAGGTTGAGACGAGGCCCAGCTTGGCCGTAGTTGACGGCGCTCCGTCTAGTGGTGGTCCTACCGGCGGCATTTATCTCGCCGAAAAGCCTGATGTAACCCAGACGTTTTTTGCGATCGGGGAACTGGGCGGGACGTTGCGCGACAAGGACTACGCGGCGTTGCAGGTGGCGGCGGATATTCTGGGGCAGGGATTCAGCAGCCGCCTGGTTTCGCAGATCCGAACCAAGCTGGGGTATGCATACGATATCAGCGCGCAATGGGCCGCGCAGTACGATCATCCCGGGACGTTCCGGATCGGCGGCAGCACCAAATCGGCGAGCACCACCGAAACCATTCGAGCGATTGGAGACGAACTCACCAAGATTCGCCAGACCGAAGTCAGTGAGCGCGAGCTTTCCGAAGCCAAAGACGCCGTGTTGAATAGCTTTGTATTCAATTTCGACAGCCCCGCAAAGACGCTGAGCCGCGTCCTCCGGTATGAATACTACGGCTATCCCAAGGATTTTCTGTTCCAGTACCGTAAGGCGGTCGACTCGGTGACGCGCGCCGACGTGCAGCGCGCTGCGCGCGATCATTTCAAGGCGGAGAACCTGACCATCGTCGCCGTCGGGAATCCAAAGGAATTCGGCAAGCCGCTGACCGAGCTCGGAAAGGTGAATAAGATCGACCTGACGATTCCGGAGCCGAAGGCGGAGGTTTCGAAGTCCGACGCATCGAGCCAGGCGCGCGGACGCGAGCTGTTGCAGCGCGCCCAGAAAGCGATGGGCGGGGCGGATAAGCTCGCGGCGGTGAAGGATTCGAACCAGACGGCGGAAATCGTCATGGCCGGCGCGGGCGTGAAGATCAAGCAGCACAATCGATATCTGGCGCCGGGCTCTTTCCGCCAAGACCTGGATCTCCCGTTCGGCAAAGTCGCGACGTATACGGACGGCAAAACCGGATGGATGGTGACGCCGCAAGGATCGGGTCCGATGAACGATTCGGTGCTGAAACAGGCGCAGGGCGAAGTGTTTCGCAACCTGGTGCGGCTAATGATCGCGGATCGCGATCCGTCGAATCAGGTAAACGCGGTGGCGGACGATACGGTGGAGGTTTCGTCAAAGGACGGCTCCAGTGTGCGGATCCAGTTCGACGCCATATCGGGTCTGCCATTGCGCGAGATTTATACGGAGGGCCCGGTCGCGTCGGAAGAGAGTTTTTCGGACTGGCGCGACACGGACGGGCTCAAGGTTCCGTTCAAGATCGCGATTCAGCAGGACGGGAAGAAAATGGCTGACATCGCCGTGCTCGATTACAAGTTCAACACCGGCGTCAAAGCCGAAGAATTAAGCCAGAAGCCATGAAGTGGGCGATTCTCCTGATCGCGGTGGCGGCCGCAGCGCAAACTCCAGCGGAACAGCGTGGGAAGAAACTGATCGACGACGCGGTTCAGGCGCTGGGCGGCGAAAAGTTTCTCAACATGGAAGACCGTATCGAGTCGGGGCGTGCGTATTCGTATTATCGCGAGCAGATCTCGGGGCTGTCGATCGCGAAGATTTACACCCGCTACATCACGGTGGCGGCCGGGAAGACCGGCGAGCAGATCGGCGTACGCGAGCGGCAACTCTTTGGAAAGAACGAGGATAGCTCAGTCCTATTCAATGAAAACGGGGCATGGGAGATCACCTGGCGCGGCGCGAAGGAGCTGCCCAAGGATCGTTTCGACCGCTACCGCGATAGCACGTTCCGGAACATTTTCTATATTCTTCGTCAGCGGCGGAATGAGCCGGGAATGATTTTCGAAGCGCGCGGCTCGGACGTGCTGGAGAATCAGCCGGCGGATATCGTGGATATCACCGACGGGCAGAACCGGCTGGTCACGGTGTATCTTCACCAGTCGACCAAGCTGCCGTTGCGCCAGGTATACGCGCGCAGGAACGCGGAAACGAAAGAGCGCGACGAAGAGGTGACGCTGTTTTCGCGCTATCGCGACTCGGGGGATGGCGTGCAGTGGCCGCATCAGATCCGGCGGGAGCGCAACGGGGAGAAAGTGTACGAGATCTTTTCGGAATCCGTGGCGGTGAATAAGAATCTGACGGACGAGCTTTTCACGCTGCCAGCGGAGGGTGCGGCGAGTCCGCAGAAGCCGAAGAAGAAGTGACTGGCGCGAATCCCGCGCGAACGAAAAAGACTTACGCGGGTTGCGGGGCGGCTTTGCTGCGCACCAGGGTATCGACGCGTTCGAACAGGGCTTGCTGCGTGAACGGGCGCTGAAGCTCCTTTTCCGAACTCTCCCGCCCGTCGACGATTCGCAGCACGTCCACATCCTTGAAATCTGAAGCGAGCTGGTCCGCGTCCACAGCGTCCGCAATCAGCAGATCGAGAGCACCCTCGTGGAACTGCGCGAGGGTCAGCGCTTCCCCGTGGTCGGCGGCTTCCAGCAGATTGTAGCCGTTGGCTTCGAAGAAATTGTGAAGCTGCATGCGGACGTGTTCGCGAGATTCCACCAGAAGGATGGACGGTGCTTCGCCAGGCGTGACCGCTGCGGGCAACGCGTGGTTGTTCCAGGACGGCAGCAACACTTCGAAGCGGCAGGCGCCGCCGGTAGTGGATTGCGCGGAGATGTAGCCGCCGTGCTCGGTCACCATCGCGTGGACCATCGATAACGCGAGGCCGCCCTCTTCCATCGAAGCGGGCTCGAACAGCTTTTCGCAGTCGGACTCGGCGCCGGTGTAGGTGATCGCGAGCAGCGTATGGGGTAGGGGGATCTCGACGTTTCCGGTTTCGATCAGGAGACGGCCGCCTTCGGGCATGCAGGCGGAGGCGTGCAACACCAGCGTCATCACGGTCCGTTCGATCTGCGCCGGGTCGGCCGTGATCCTGGCAGTGGCGGGATCCAGGCGGACGGATAGCTCAACTTTAGGAACGATTACGGATTCGATGAGCTTGGTGGTGCGGCGGAGCAGGGCGTTCAGGCTGAGCACCTGCGGCTGGCTCACCTGGCGGGTTCCGAACGCCGCCAGCCGGCGATTGAGCTGCTCGGCGGCGGCCGCGGCTTCCTGAATCTGCTCCGCCGCCTTGCGCGCGGGGGAGTATTCACTGAACTGGAGGAGGAGCTGTTCGGACTGATGGCGAATGGTCGCGAGCAGAGTGGAGTATTCGTTGGCCACTCCGGCGGCGAGGCGTCCCATGGCTTCAAGTTTCTGTGCCTGGCGGAGCTGGCGTTCCTCCCAGCGGCGCGCGCTCACGTCGCGCAAAGTGAGCGCCACGCCCAGTGTTACGCCTGCCGCTTTAACCGGCGCTGCGGCGCCTTCGATCATCAGCTGTCTGCCGGTTCTGGAAATCAGACTCCAAGAAGCTCCCAGGGGGAACGGCGCATCGCGCAGGATGGCGAGCGCTACCGGGTCCGTGGGTTCGCCCGCGACTCGTTCCTCGATCAGTCTCACGATTTTGTCCAGGCGCTTACCCTCGGCTTCCGGCTGGGTCCAGCCGGTGAGGATTTCCGCCGCGCGATTAAGCATCACGACGCGGCCGGCGGGATCCACCACGACCACTGCGTCGGCGACGGAAATGAAGATCGTCCGGAGCCACGCCTCGCGCTCCTGAAGCTCGCGCTCCGCACGATGTTTGTACAGGGCGATCTCGATGGAGCTTTGCAGCGTCGCGTGCGCCAGCGGCTTGACGATATATCCGAACGGATCGGCAGCTTTGGCGCGCTCCAGAGTCGCATGATCGGCCTGGCCAGTCAGAAAGATGACCGGCAAGCGATAGCGTTCGCGGATCTGAGTCGCGGCGGCGATGCCGTCGATGGGACCGTCCAGCCGGATGTCCATAAGGACCAGATCCGCGTCGGCGGCTCTCTCCACGGCTTCTTCGGCCGTGCCACACGTCGCGACCACGGAATGACCCAAACTCTCCAACCGCTGCGCGATGTCGTGCGCGATGATGCCTTCATCTTCGACGACTAGGATCTTGTGGCCGTTCGTCATCCGCCACCTCCAGCAGAAGCCGGTATATCCGGCGATGAGCTATCGACGAATGCCACGTTATATGAATCTGTGGGACGAAGGACGGATTATTCTCTTTAAATTTCAGGACTAGTTGATGACGCTACAGAATTCCCCGATCTTGGAGATAACCCTCAAGCCGTGGATATCCTTCAAAGCGGAGGGCCTCGAGTCCGGCGGAACGCGCGCCTTCGACGTAGGCTTCCACATCGTCGATGAACAGGCATTCCTCCGGCCGGCAGCGGGCCTTGGCGACCGCCTGGTCATAAATCCGGCGGTCCGGTTTGGCGCATCCGGCTTGATAGGACAGAACCAGATCGTCGAAATAGCCCAGCGCGGGATAGTGGGCGCGAGCGTGCCGGTAATGAATTTCATTGGTATTGGACAACGCGATCAGCCGGTAATGCGGACGGAGACGCTCGAACAGGCTTTCAGGAAGTAGGGAGCCGGGGAGAAAGATGGCGGTCCACAAGGCGCAAAAACTGGTCGAAGCTGACGTGCAGATCGAGGAGGCGGGACAATTCCTCGACGAAAGGCTCGGAGCCGATCTGCCCGGTTTCATAGCGATGCACCAGATCGGTGGAACGGATGCGCTTGGGGATTTCGGAGGCGGGGTAAGCGCACAGAGGCTCCATGGCGGCATAACCGCGGCGGAAATCGAATGGAATGACTACGCCGCCGAGGTCGAAAATAATGGCTCGAAGCATCTCTCCAATAATCCCATTTCGATGGGGGGCGGCCTCCTGATCGCGCCCTCAATGGATAGAATCAGGCTGGATTCGGACAGCGATTTTTGCCAAGAATCCATTTGCCGGGGCCTTGGACGCTCTCAGACGCGATTTACGAGATTTCCGCACCCTTGGTATGGCGAGTGCCTCTCGAACCCGCCGATTTTGGTCTATCGAAGTCGCAAGAAGTTGATTCTGCGAACCTTGGAGAAGAACCCGCGCGATTCGCAAGCGACCCGGGATCCACTGTCGAAATCACCAGGACGCGCCACTTGGCCGATCGGGGGATCGGGCGCATCCTGATCGAAGAACGCAAGCCGCACGGCGAGCACTATGGAACGGCGGTGATCCAGGAGCTTTCGAAGCCGGGCTTGACGATTTTTGTGTCGCCGGGAAATGTGGTGAACGCCTCCTGTGGGGTGCTGCCCAGCGGCGGAAAGGCGAGATACGTGCCACGGCTCTTCATCCCGTTGATGGGCAGCCCGGGTCCTTTCCGGTGGCGGTCAGGAATGGCTCCGAGCCGCATGGAGACGTCGGCGGCGATCGCAGTGTCGAGTGCGATGGCGATCTGAAACACGTGGCGTCCGGCCATGAAGTGCCGCAAGCGCGTGATCCTTCCCGAAACAATTGCGCCTTTGGGCAAAATTTTCGGGTTACTGGTCTCAGTGACCCGCGCCGAGATGCGATCGCCCGCGGCGGCGACGGACAGATCAATCGGCGCGATGGTTCGTAACGTGAAATGGATTCCGGACGGCGTCGTGGTCGAGACGAGTTGCGATTTCCTTGCGGCGGCGACCGCGGGATCTTCGTCATCGAAGTGGATGCTCGATCGAGCCGCGTATTCGTGGCAGGCGGAAAAGGTGGTGCGGGCCCGCGAGATTCGGGGACCGGGCTCCAGGACTTGAAGTTCACTTTGAATCGGGAGGATCAGGCCGCCGTCGCCAATCGGTACGCTGTGATATTCGACTTTTGTGCTGGTGCGGCACATGCCGATTTCAGGTGGCAGGGCGTCGGTTTCGATCGCCAAACGCACCAATTCCAAGGTGTCGCGATCGATCTCGAAAGACCCGCTGTGCGCGGTTCGTATTCTGGATCCTGAGACGCGATAGTGGCTCCCTTCGACGTCCGTCCGATAGGAGTATTCCAGCAATTTTCGACCATTCACAGTGGTTTCGCCGATATAGGTGAAGTGCGAGGCGGGATTGTCGAAAATCTCGATCAGGTAGGTGCCGAATTCTCCGGTGCTGGTGGGGCCGTCGATGATCTCGTCGATGCGGCGCGTGTCGAACTCATTTGCGCCGGGCCACGCGTGGATCTCACGGCCCTCAGCGACGGTCACTTCCAGCCGCACGCGATCGAGATACGCGGGCGTGGAGGGGAGGGATTCCGGGAGGAATGCGGGGCAGGCCAGCCCGGCAGTATTGGTCAGTAGTCGCCCCTTGACGGGCGGTGGCAGGAAGTACTCGCGATCGATGGTTTCCGTGCAAGTGTATTTGGGAAGACTCCGCGTGAAGTGGAGAAGTTTTTCGCGCGCTTGGTCCAGAATTTCAATAGGGCTCTGCGCGGAGCACACACTGGCGAGACAACACGCCATCACCGCGAACGTACGGGCGTGAAGTGAGATTCGTTCAAACCGCTTCACGACTGTCGCGGCTCGATGTGTCATAGTGATCCCGCTAAAACGCGATTATACTTCTCGAAGCTGATACGATAGGAAGTTGTCAGGCTCCGGGCTTCGTGCAACGGGCGGCTGCAAACCCCGCCAGGTCCGGAAGGAAGCAACGGTAGCGGTTTAACCCGTGTGCCGCGGATCACCCGGGGTCTGGCATAGCGACAATCGCTCATGGATATGGAAGAGCTTCAAAAATTAATGGCCAAGATGATTGTGGCCCATGACGAGTTACTCGCTGCCCATCGGGAAACCGAGCACCACGTGGTCCGGATGATGGAACGGCAAACCGATCTCGGAACTCTCACCAAACAGGTCGTGGAAAACAACAACCGGCTGAGCCGCATCCTGGAGATCCACGACTACGACATCGACGAGCTCGATGCGCGCTTGAAACGCCTGGAAGACCGCCATCGCGGCGAAAACCTGCAATAACGGCTGCCTGCTAACATGAAGTTCTACCCGCCTTCATGTATCAAGTCATCGCTCGAAAATACCGGCCGCAGACGTTTGCGGAACTCATCGGTCAGGAGCATGTCAAAACCACGCTCGAAAACGCCATTACGCAGCGCCGTATCGCGCACGGCTACATTTTCGCGGGCCAGCGTGGGACCGGAAAAACCACCGTCGCGCGCATTATGGCGCGATGCCTGAATTGCGAACAGGGTCCGACGCCGACGCCTTGCGGAAAATGCGCGAGCTGTCTCGAAATCGCTGCTGGATCGGGCATGGACGTGATCGAAATCGACGCGGCGTCCAATCGCGGGATCAACGAAATGCGCGAGCTGCGCGAGAATGTCCGCTTCCGCCCGGCGCGCGACCGCTACAAAGTATTCATCGTCGACGAAGCGCATCAGATCACCAGTGAAGCCTTCAATGCGCTGCTGAAAACGCTGGAAGAGCCGCCCGAGTGGGTGGTGTTCATTCTGTGCACCACGGAATCGCACAAGATTCCGTCGACCATCGCGTCGCGATGCCAGCAATTCAGTTTTCGCTCGGTGGATTTCACCGAGCTCGTCAAGCGCATGGAGTGGATCATTCAACAGGAAGGAATTCAGGCGGATTCCGACGTGTTGAGTGTGCTGGCCCAAGCCGGCGAGGGCAGTGTGCGCGATTCACTATCGGCGCTCGATCAGGCGATCGCGTGCTGTGGAACGAAACTCGAAGCGGCCGAAGTGCGCGGCCTGCTGGGCATGTTTTCGCTGGAATCGCTGGACCAAATCGCGAAGGCGCTGGTCGGGGCCGATTCGCAAAGGATGCTGGAAGTGGTCGCGGAGTTGGAAGCGAACGGGCGCAGTTTGCAACATTTTGCGCGCGAGCTGGCGCGCTATTTCCGCAACCTGCTGGTAGTGAAAATCGCGAAAAAGGAAACACCGCTGGTAGCTGCATCGGAGAACGAGCAGAAAAAGCTCGCCGAAACTGCAGCGCAGTTCAGTGAAGAGGATCTTACGCGTCTTCTGCAGTTATCGCTGGATCTATTCAAGGATCTGCAAAGCTCGCTGCAACCGCGGCTGCATCTGGAAATGGGACTGTTGCGGATGGTGCATGCCGGAAAATTGCAATCCATCGAAGAAGCGCTTGCGTCGCTTGGAAGCGCAGGTCCTCCGGTCAGCCCTGGCGGTGGACGGCCAGCACGTCCCGCGGCCGCGCCTTCGACCGCATCTTCCGCTGGGCCACTGCCGCCAGTTCCCCAAGCAACGGGTGATTTGCGCTCGCGGCTTCACGCCACGCTTACTGAGGCGAAACAATTGCACATCGCCGACGCTGTGGAACACTCCGAAATTATCGAATCCGGCGCGGAGTTGATCGTCACCGCTCCGAAAATGTACGCGATGTATTTTAAAGAGGCCGGCTTCGAAGCAGCGCTGAAGCGCGTCAGCGGCAGGGCGATGAAAATCACAATTAAGGCAGGCGAAACGGCGCAGGCGGCACCCGCTCACTTGGCAGTGCCGGCCAAGCCGCGCGAAGACGAAGTCACCACACGAGCGTTGTCCAATCCCGAAGTCCAGCGCTTCCAGGAAATGTTCCCGGACAGCCAGGTGCGCACCGTCAGAAATCTCAGGGAGAACTGATTATGAAAATGCCCGGAAACATGAACATGCAGGCCATGATGCAGCAGGCGCAGAAAATGCAGCAGAAGCTGCAGGAGGAAGTCGCGCTGATTCGCGTGGAAGCTTCCGCCGGCGGTGGGATGGTGACCGTCAACATGGACGGTCATAAGAATGTGACGGGCGTGAAGATCGACCCCGAGGTCGCCGGTGACGTCGAAATGCTGCAGGACCTGGTCATGGCGGCGTGCAACGAAGCGACCAAAAAGGTGGACGAAGAAACGCAAAAGAAAATGGGCGGGATGCTCGGCGGCATGGGTTTGCCGCCAGGATTGCTGTAGTTCATGGACTTTGCCGAGCCGCTCCAGCGACTGATCGACGAGTTCAAGCGCCTTCCCGGGATCGGGCAAAAATCGGCGCAGCGGCTTGCCTTTCATATACTGCGTTCGCCCCGGGAAAGCGCAGCGAAGCTCGCGACCGCGCTGCTGGACGTGAAAGACAATCTCGGTATCTGCGCCGAATGCAATAACATCAGCGACGCGGAGCTGTGCCCGTATTGCCGCGATCCGCATCGCGACCGTTCCGCGATTTGCGTGCTGGAGGAGCCGCACAACATCCTGGCGATCGAAACAACGCGCTCGTTTGCAGGCCTGTATCACGTGCTGAACGGCTCCATTTCTCCGTTGCGCGGCATCGGACCGGAGCAGTTGAAGATCAAAGGACTGCTCGATCGCATTTCGCAGGGCGACGCGAAAGAGATCATCCTGGCGACCAGTCCAACGGTGGAGGGCGAAGCGACTGCGGTGTATCTTTCGCGGCTGCTTAAGCCCCTTGGCTTGAAAGTAACCCGGATCGCCATGGGGATTCCGGTCGGGAGCGACCTGGAATTTTCCGATGAAGTGACCATCTCGAAATCGCTCGAAAATCGACGCGAAATGTAGGACGAATTTCGCGTCCGCGCGTCGAAACTGAAGCATGTATCGCTTGTTTTGGTTCCTTCTAATCGCTGCTGAAGCATCCGCGCAGCCGACCCTGGTCCACGCCGGACGCATCCTGGACGTTGCCGCCGGAAGCTACCGGCAGAATCAGGGCATTCTCATCGATGCCGGAATCATTCGCCAGGTAGGAGCATATGACGCGATCCGTGCGGCCGCACCGCAGAACGCGGTCCTGATCGATCTGTCGGGCACAACCGTGCTGCCCGCGCTGATCGATTGCCATGCGCACTTGATGCTTTCGATTCCCGACCATTTGAACGGGGCCGACGGATTAATTCTCACCGCTGCCAAGTACACGCCGGCCAAGCGAGTCCTGATGGGCGCGCAACTAGCAAAAGAAGTTCTCGAATCCGGGTTCACCATCGTTCGCAACGTGGGTCATTCCGGAATCGACGGCGATGTCGCTTTGCGCGCGATGCGATCAACAACGGATGGGTACAGGGCCCGCGGATTCTGGCTACCGCTCGAAAGATCGCGCCGCGTGGCGGGCAGGCGATGCCGGTCCAAGATCGCTTGCTCGATTCGATCCTGCAAGAAGATTTCTTGACCGCCAGCAATCCTGACGAGGGTCGCCACGCGGTGCTCGATAATCTTCGAGTCGGCGCGGATTGGATCAAAGTGGTCATCGACGAAGGCAACCGTCAGATCGATCTGGAGACGGCGAAAGCCATCGTAGCCCAAGCCCATGCTGGAGGCGTGAAAGTCGCGGCGCATGCGACGTCATTGAGTGCTATCCAGACAGCGATCGACAGCGGCGTCGACACGATCGAACACGCGGATGAAGGAACCGAGGGGCAGTTCCAGGCCATGCGCGCGAAGGGAATTTACTGTGTTCCGACGCTGTGGCCTAAAGAGCTATACATTCTGTGGCCGAACGTGATCACGATGAATCCCCCGCGCCGCGCGCCCATCGATCAGGAGGCAGTGATAAACGGATTCATGACGGAGCAGCGCACTAAGGTTGACCGCGCCCGAAAAGCAGGAGTGAAAATCGGATTCGGTTCGGACGAAGTGAATCTGCGAGCCGGCAAGACTCGGGGACAGATCACGCTCGCTTTGTTGGCCGCGCTCGAAGGCTTCGGCATGTCACCCGCCGAATCGATTCGGTCGGCGACCCTCGATGCGGCCGAGATGCTCCAGATCAAAGACCGCGCGGGATCGATCGAACCCAATAAATTCGGCGATCTGATTGCGGTGACGGGCGATCCCCTGGAGCATCTCACGGCAATCGAGTCCATCAAGTTCGTGATGAAGGGCGGCCGAATCGTACGCGATGAGATTCACGTAAAGTAGATACGTGATTCGCATCCTACCGGCAGTTCTTATTTTGCAAAGCCTCGCCTTTGCGCAGACCAATCCCGCGGCGATCGCCGCGCGAAAATGGCGGCAGCAGCACGAGCGAACCATCGTCGATGAATTTGTCGCACTGCTTTCGATTCCCAACATCGCCAGCGATCACGCCAACATCCAGCGCAACGCCGAGCTGATCGCGAAAATGCTCGAAAAGCGCGGTGTTACTCCGAGGTTGGTTTCGGTGCCGGACGCGAATCCGGTGGTTTTCGGCGAAATCCGAACGCCGGGCGCGACACGCACGCTGGTGTTTTACGCGCACTACGACGGCCAGCCGCTCGATCCCAAAGAGTGGGCGACTCCACCGTTTCAGCCGGTCCTGCGCGACAAATCGCTCGAGAAAGACGGTCGCGTGATTCCGTTACCGGATGCGAGCTTCGATCCTGAGTCGCGCATCTACGCTCGCGGGGCGGGGGACGACAAGAACAACGTCATGACCCTGATTGAGGCGCTTCAGGTGATCCGCGATGAAGGCCTCAAAACCAAGTCGAACATCAAAGTTGTGTTCGAAGGCGAAGAAGAAGCGGGTTCCATCAATTTCGGAAGGATTTTAGCCGCGAACAAAGAACTGTTTTCCGGCGATATGTGGTTCATTTGCGACGGGCCGGTGCATCAGAGCCGTCGCCCGCTGATCACGTTCGGCGCGCGCGGGATCACTACCGTCGATCTCACGATTTACGGTCCGCGCCGTGAGCTGCACAGCGGACACTACGGGAACTGGGCGCCGAACCCGGCGATGATGCTCGCGCAGTTGCTCGCGTCGATGAAAGATGAATCCGGCCGCGTGCTGGTGGAGCATTTCTATGACGGGATCGAGCCGCTGAGCGAGACGGAAAAACATGCGCTGGCCGATGCGCCGGATACAGACAAGGACATCATGCGCGAGCTATGGCTAGGGTCCACTGAAAACTCGCCGAAGAAACTGGTGGAGCTGATCAACCTGCCGTCGCTCAATATTCGCGGCATGGCGAGCTCGCGTGTGGGATCCGGCGCCTCGAACGTGGTGCCGTCGACGGCAACCGCGACCATCGACATGCGGCTGGTCAAAGGAATGGACCACGCCCGCACGGCGCAGCACTTGATCGATCACATCCGCAAGCGCGGATACTTCGTAACCGATCGCGACCCGACGCCTGATGAACGGATGGGCCATCCGCGGGTCGCCAAGGTGACCATAGTCGAAGGCGGCTACAATGCTGTGCGCACGTCCATGGACCTGCCGATTTCGCAGGAAATCATTCGAACGGTCGTCAGCGCGCGTGGTCCCACAGTGCTGATGCCGACCAGCGGCGGCAGCGATCCGCGCGATATCGTGGAGCGCGTGCTGGGCTCGCGTACGATTGCGATTCCGACGGCGAATCACGATGACAATCAGCACACCTTCAATGAGAATCTGCGCATCCAGAATTTGTGGGATGGGATCGAGCTGATGGCGGCGTTGTTGACGATGTAGGCGAGCCAAAATGGGCCGGGAATTCACGCGAATGAACACGAATCGGGCAAGTCTTTGTTACAGTTTCGGAAAACGACTTAACGGGAACGTATCCACGGGAACTGAGCGCTGCTGCACCAGGACTCCTCCGTCGACCACCAGGCATGCGCCGGTGATGTAGCGCGCGTCGTCGGTGGCGAGGAATACGGTGGGTCCAGCGACCTCCTCGGGCGATCCGAGCCAACCCAGCGGGACTACTGTGCCGCGCTCCGCCGCGACGTCATCAGTGATGTCGTAGGTGCGAATCAGTCCCGGCACGATCGCGTTGACCCGCACGCCATAGGGCGCCAGGTCCAGAGCCATGGCTCGTGTCATCGCCTCGATGCCGCCCTTGGATGCGTCATAGGCAACGTTGCCGCGATGGGCTTTGGTCGCCCCACCGCTAGACATGTTGATGATCACGCCAGAACGTTTCCGCGCCATACTCTGCGCCGCTCGATGCGAGCACAGAAACGCGCCCTTGAGATTCACGCCGAGCACGTGATCCCACCAGGCTTCGTCTCCTTCGAGAAAATGGCGGGTGGCGTAGATATTGCCGGCGTTGTTGACCAGCACGTCCACCGAACCAGTGCGATCGAACATCGCGTCCACTTGCGATTTGTCCGATACGTCGGCGGCGATGCTTTCCCCGCCGATCGCATGCGCCACTTCCTTCGCGCGCGACGCATCCACATCGTTCACGATCACCTGCGCTCCCTCAGCGGAGAAACGTTCCGCGACCGCGCGTCCGATTCCGTGGCCTGCTCCGGTGACCAGTACAATCTTTTCCGTGAATCGTTTCAGCATGGTTCCTCAGTGGCAGCCGGCGCAAGTGAACGTCCGTCCGTGGCAGACTTCGCAGTCTTGCTTTTGGGCGGGCGAATGTTTCACGCGGCTGTGCGAATCGATGAAATCCACGACGTGATCCGGCGGAGTCAGCCGCATGGACTTCGCATGGCATTTGTAACAACTATCCGGAATATCCACCTGCGTATGACAACCCAGGCATTGGGCCATCGCCGGAAAATTGACTTTCGATGTTGCGTCGGACGTTTCCAACCCGCGATGGCACTGCGTGCAAGCCAGCATCTTTACGTGCTGTTGATGATTGAAATGGGCGACCGCGCTAGGACGCGGTTGTTTGATGGCGGCGTTGTCATGACACGTCATGCACACTTCGCGCGCGGGAAGATTATTGTCCTCGGCGCGCGTGCTGGAGCCGGCGGAAACATGGCACGACGTGCAGCCCAATCCCATCTCCAGATGCGCGCGATGAGAAAAATCGGCCCCCGACGCCGTGATTGCGGCCAGGATTAGTGCTTGTAGGAAATGCGCCAAATTTTCTTGCCGCCGTCGTCGCTCACCAGAAGACTGCCATCGGGCATTTCGAAAAGGGCGACCGGCCGGCCCCACACGTCGCGATCGTCGGGAGACATCATCCAGCCGGTCAGGAAATCTTCCGGCGGACCCGAGGGCTTGCCGTTCGCGAAGGGCACAAACGCGACTTCGTAGCCGATCCGCTGCGCACGATTCCATGATCCGTGCCAGGCGAGAAACGCTCCGCCTTGATACTTTTTCGGAAACGCCTTGCCCGTGTAGAACGCAAAATCCAACACCGCAACGTGAGCCGGAAGCAGCACATCGCCCTTCACGGTCTTCGCGACCAACTCAGGTTTTTCACCCTTACGCCGCGGATCTTCGTTTGGGCCGGCATAGGCGAACGGCCATCCGTAGAATTTCCCTTGCTCGATGTGCGTGAAGTAATCGGGGACCAGATCGTCGCCCAACGCGTCGCGTTCCTGCACTCCAGCCCATAGGACGTCGGTTGCGGGATACCAGTGCAGCCCGATCGGATTGCGCGTCCCCGACGCGAAAATTTCGTGACCGCTGCCGTCGGGATTATAGCGATTGATCGCTGCCCGCTGCGGATCTTCACCCGCATCTACGTTCGACGCCGACCCGACGCCGATATACATCTTCTCGCCCTTGCGGTCGAACAGAATCGAGCGGGTCCAGTGACCGCCTGAGAAATCCTTATACGCCACCACCTCTTCGCCCTTACCCGCGGTCATCGCTTTCGAATCGTACTTGTAGCGCTTGATCGAGATCGTCTCGCCAACGTACAGATAATCTTTCCAGATCGCCAGCCCGTATGGACGATCTAAGCCGTCGATCAGCTTCTTGCGTTCTTTGCCTTGAATGACCCATATGCAGCCTTTCCCATCTTTCACGCTGTCGGAAAGCAGCAGCTCTTTCGACGGTCCCAGCAGCATGAAGCGCGGGATCTCGAAATCCGTCAGATATTCTTCGATGGTGAAGCCGTCCGGCACCTTCAATTGGGCGCCATCGGGGCGTGACACGACGCGTGGATTGTTTCGCGACGAAGGCGTGGCAAAGGGAGGCGGAAGCGTGACCTTATACTGGGCGAGCAACGCTCCGCCGCTGAGCACTAAACCACAAACGATTCTCATTAACTTCAGTTTAGAACGAACTTTCGGGCTCGGACTGTCGTACCTTGAGATGTGACTGCAGAAGGCACATTTACTCCCCCTTCCGAGATCGATAGACTTTTTGGGCCGGTGGTGCATGCTCAGACCTACCGGCATCTGTTATACGCCTTACTTTCTTTTCCGCTCGGCATACTATATTTCGTCTCGATGATTACCGGTCTGTCTATCGGAATCGGAACCGCCATCATCGTGATCGGATTCGTAATTCTGGCTCTTACGCTGGTCGTGGCGCGAGTATTCGCACGGTTGGAGCGCGAGCTGGCGAAAGCGCTGCTGGGCGCGACTTTCGAACAGCGTCCGCCATATCCGCGACACTGGCGCGCCTTGCTTCGCGATCGCCGGTCATGGACCGCTGTCATCTATTTGATCCTCCGATTCCCGGTCAGTGTCGCGGGCTTCGTCGCTTCGGTGTTAATGCTGGCGGCTGTTCCGGTCATGGCCGCGCCGCTGGTCTACACGGTCCTCCCGTTCCAGCTTGGGGGCGAGCGCGTGGTGACTTCCGAAGAAGCGCTGCTGGTCTCCTTGTTTGGCTCCATCCTGTTTCTGGCGGCAGCGCACGCCGTGAATGGAATCGCCGCAGTTTCGCGCAGGCTGTCGGTCGCGCTGCTGTAGTTAACTCTTCTTCTGGAACCGATACCCCAGAATCATCTTTACCAGAAGATGATCGGTACTCTGTGTCGCACCCACGCCGACGCCAAAGTTGAACTCCCAATTCGGCGACAGGTTCAAATCAATCGACGGGACGAACTGCTGCTGCTGATCGCGCAGCGCATCGAAGCCGGTCACCGGCCCGACTGATCCGTAATATTCGAACCCCACATTGATCTTCTTGGTGAAATCCCAGCCGGTTTTGAAGTTCGGTGAGAAAACCAGTCCCTGGTGGACGCTGGGTCCGTGAAACGACCGGTCGAAGGTCGGATTGAAAGACACATACAACCTGCCGATCTGCTTGTCGATAATGGGGCGGATCTCCAGCGTCCACGTATCGGCTGAAAAATTGGGCCGCTGGTAGCCGAATTCGAGCGACAGGCTCAAGCCCACCGGCCATTTCCATTCTTCCGGCACGCGGACGCGCGGACGGATGTGATCGCCCACATACTGCCAGCCCTGTCCCGGCGCGGCGCTGGTGAAGACATACCATCCGATCTCTGACCAGTCCGTGAGTCCATGCGTGATTTCGAGGGTCTCGTGCCACTGATGTTCGGTCGGCAAAGTCCCGTCCAGCGTGGATTTGCTGCCCTCCACCGTGAAATTGCTGTGCAGCTCGAACATGGTCGCGCCGGGTTTCACCGTTTCCGATGGATATACCTGAATTTCGTAATTGCCTTGCGCGAATGCGGTTGCGCTAGAAATGAGAGCGAGGAAGAATTTCAGCATGAGCGCGAATCGATCAGGTTAGCATGTCGCGGCTGAAGATATTTTGAACGCGATCGACGAAATGCGGGCAATCGCGGATGGGCAGGAAGCCCGCGTTGGCGCGGCTCCCGATGACGGTGAAGACTAAGATCAGCGCAGTTGGAATCGCTTGCAGCAGAAGGATCCCCAGAATCAGCGCGAGGTATGCCGCGAGACCGAGTGTAGTGGTCAGCCGCGCGCCGATTCCCGCCGCGGCCAGCGCGATTTCAGCCACCAGCGCGAGCGCGATCCCCACCAGCAGCCTTGCGCCCACAATGTCGCCATAGACAAAAAAAGCGCTGAGCCCATGCAGCAACAATCCTATAAAATTCATCTTCGATTCACCGGCGATCCGCTTTCCTCGCGCGATGGGTGTCGAGCGGTGCCCCACCCGCGAGCGGATCACTGCAGCGGCGTAGTGTTGCCAAATCTCGGGCACAACGACCAGCTTCGCCAGCATGTCGAAGGGGACCATGCTGAAGTTCCCCACCTTCACCGGATCGCCTGTGAGCACGCGGTGAATCAGCCGGTACACCTGGTACAGCATCCGGAACAACGGCCCTTCCAGCCGCTTTGACCTTTCAGCGAAAACGACAAATCTGCCGTGTTCTTCTTGGAATTTTTCGGCCAGGCGGCGAATATCTTCGGGCCGGTCCTCGCCATCGGCGTCCATCACGACCACGGCCCGGCACGGGACGTTCTGGCAGACATAGACGAGTCCGACGGCGATCGCCCGCTGATGGCCCAGATTCCTCCGCAGCCGGAGAATGTCGACCCGACGGAGCTCTTGGAAGCGTTGTGAGGCGAAGCCGTCCGGCATCGGGTCGGTCGAGCCGTCGTCGATCAGCACTACCTCCGGATCGAGCGCCATCCGCGCGAGTGCCGCGTCGAGATCGCGCAGGAGCAGCCCGGCGGCTTCCCAATCGTTAAACATCGGCACCAGAATTACGGTCCGGCTCGATTCCCCCGCAGTCATCGTATGAAAGTAACACGGGGGCCGCCCCCCACCGACTAGACAAGTGTTACAGTGAGGGTTTCGCCTTCCGATGTCCGTGCAAATATTCCTTCAAGGGAAGCTCCTCGGGATCGACGAGTTTCTATTCGCGCCGGCTGAAAAGGACCACGACCAAGTCTTCACCGGCCGGTCGCACTGGATCAGCCTGCTGAGCGAAGTGCTGCCTCGCGCCTTGCTGGCGGAACTGGGGCTGGCGAAAATCCTGCTGGGATCGAGCGGTGGCGGGCAGTTCCTGGCTGTGCTGCCCGAGGAATCCCGCGTGCCCGCTGAAGCATTTCTCGAAGCCGCCGCCAACGAAATCGCGGCACTCAGCGACGGCTCTCTAAAACTGATCTGGAGCCTCACCGAAAACCTAGGTGACTGGAGCGACGTCCGCCGCCGGCTCACGGAGCAAATGGAGCATCGCCGCGGCACGCCGGGATTCGACGCCGCACCAGCCGCGCCATCGGCTGAGTCGCATGAGTATTTCGCAGGACATCTCGGCATGCGTCTGCGGGATGCGGAACTCGCGGCCTGGTCCCCGGAAACGCCGGGACGTATTCTGATCGGAGCAGGGAAGCACACTTGGAGTCTGGCCGGATCGCAGGAATCGCTGCCGTTCGCCCGTCATGCCGCGCCAAGCGACGACGGACGCGAACCCGCCGCGACAGGTACCTTGGCTGCCCGCGCTGCCGGTCTGCACACGTGGGGCGTGCTGCGTGGCGACGTCGATAACTTTGGCATCCGCATCCGCCGTGCCCAGACCATCGAGGAACACATCCAGCTTTCGGTGATGTTCAAACAGTTCTTCGCGGGCGAGCTGGAAGTGCTGTGTTCCATGCCCGAGTTCTGGCGAAAAGTCACCGTGATTTATTCCGGCGGCAACGATTTCGCGGTGTACGGAGCCTGGGACGCGCTGGTTGGACTGGCGCGCGAAATCGAGCGGCTGTTCCATCGCTTTGCCGAAACCAATCTCAAGGACTTCGCGGGACCCGAAGGCAAAACGATCAGCATGGCTCTGGCGCTCGCACCCGCCGTGGATGCGTCGCTCGGATCGGTGTTTGAGGAAGCCGGGCAGCGCCTGGAAGTCGCCAAGTCCGCCGACAAGGACTGCATCTGGCTGCTCGGGCGGACCCTCGAATGGAAGCAGTTTTCCGAAGCTGCCGACCTGAAAGATTCTCTGATGCGGATGATTGCCGAGTTTGGCTGCTCTCCGCAATACCTGCGCGATCTGTGCGGTATCTATCGGGAAACGCAGTCGAAAATGTCGCGCCGTCAAGCCCGCCGCATGGGTGGCGAGCGGCCGTGGCGCTACCATCGCCGCATCCGGCGCATTTTGGGATCCGCGCGAAGCGGCGCTCCCGAACGCGGCGATTTTCAAAAGGCGCGCACCGCGCTGATCGCCGACCTGATCGGCCGCAGCGCCGTGACCGTCAAGTTGCGGCCCGCCGGTCGCGTGGCGCTAGAATGGGCGAGGTTGTCGGCGGAGTAAAAAAGGATACAGCATGGAAGAAGAAGTCCAGCAGGAAGCAACAGCAGTACAGACGGAGCCGGCGGGAGAGCCCAAGTCGGCCGAGCCTCTGCAGACAGAGCCTCCAAAAGCCGAGCCTCCCCAAGCCGAGACCCAAAAGGTTGAGTCTCCAAAACCGGAAGCTCAGAAAGCCGAGCCAAAGCCGCAGGGCCCGCGTCGCGAGGACCGGCCGCCGCGTCCGGGCGGTGGCGAGAATCGCGGCGAGCGGCGCGAAGGTGCCCGTCCAGGCGGCGATCGAGGTCCACGTCCGGAGCATCGTGGCGATCGTCCGGATCGTGGAGGCGACCGTCGCGAAGGCGGCCGGCCCGGTGGCCCACGGCCGTTCGATGGACCGTCGGAGATTGAACTGGAGAAGCTCATCTCCGACAGCCTGTATCTGGACAATCAGGCGCACGCGGTTGTGATGCGGATGCGCGACATGGATTCGGGCACCAAGAGCCAGTTGCGGCGTCTGTACAACGCTGTCCGCCGCGCCGTGCGGGCGCCGGAAAGCGAACGCCAGCATCATTTCGTCATGCTGCGCGCGCGCCTGGCTTACACCATCGCGCGGCATTCTTTGCGAAGTCTGGACGCGCTGGAACGTCTGCTGCTCCAGGTGACGCGAAGGAACGACGCGCGCGGATATGAACGATTCAAGGATCTGTTCGAGGCGATTGTCGCCTACAACGAGTAGAAGAGGACTATGAGCGCACACACTGCTCAGACACAACTGCAATTGGTCGGGAAACTGATTCTATCGGGTGAGCTGCACTGCGAGACCGGCCTGCATATCGGCGCGGGCAAAGGATCGCTTGAAATCGGCGGCGCGGATAATCCCGTGGTTAAGGACGCCTTCGGGTTGCCGTACATTCCCGGCAGCTCGCTTCGCGGCAAAGTTCGTTCCCTGCTCGAAAACGCGATGGGTCTCACGTCCCCAGCCGAACTGGTGTACGTTTCGAAGCGCCGCGGCCAGGAGGTTCGCATTCACCAAAGCGACCGCCCCGATGACGAGATCTGCCTGCTGTTCGGGCGCGGAGCCGGGCGCGTGGAGCGCGTCCAAGGCGAATCCAGCGACAATCACGCGAGCCCCGCGCGTCTCACGGTGTATGACGCGCCGCTCGATCAGGACAGCATCACCGCCCAAATGCGTGAAAACCTCGACGACGAAATTACCGAGGTAAAGAGCGAAAACGCGATCGACCGCATCACCGCGCAGGCCAATCCGCGCACGCTTGAACGCGTCCCCGCCGGCGCGCGCTTCCGTATCCGGATGGTGCTGGATGTTCTGTGCGAAGAAGACAAGCCGCTGGCGTCGCGTTTGCTCGAAGGCTTGCGATTGCTCGAAGACGATGCTCTGGGCGGCGGTGGATCGCGCGGCAGTGGACGCGTCCGTTTCGCGAATCTGAAGCTGGTCTGGCGCAATCGGGCGTTTTATTCCTCCGGCGGCGCTGAAACCGAATTGGCGGCGGGCGCGGATCTGGGCGCGCTTCAAGCGGTCCCCTTTGTGGAGAAGCTATCGAACTGAATTCATGACCCGCTTCCTGGCGGTCGCGGTTCGGTGTCGGCGTACAGCACCGAACCACGAACGCAGTGAGTGGGTCCAGACGCGTATTTAATGTTGATTAAACTCCACCCTGCCGGTCCCTGGCGGATCGGTCCCGACTCCGGCGATCGCGATCGCGTCGATCGTGTGTATCACAGCGACACGCTCTTCTCGGCCGTGTCCGGAGCCATGCTGCGCCTCGGCATGCTTGAAGAATGGCTGGACGCGACCGCGCGCGCGACGGAGCCGGCAGTGAGATTCAGTTCCTGTTTCCCTTTCCATGGCGATACGCTGTACGTGGTCCCTCCGCGCAGTCTATGGCCGCCACCTCCTTCCGCGAAGGTTCGCTGGAAAGGCGCGAAGTTCGTTCCTCTGAAAGTTGTCGACGATCTGGTGAACGGACGTGCGGTCTCCGAAGACACCTGGTCGGTCGACGGTCCCAGCGAATGTCTGATCGCACAAGGCACCCAAGGTCCGTATCGCGTATCGGTCCGATCCAGTGCCGCAGTCGATCGCCGTGGAGCGGCGGTCGCCCCGCATTCGAGCGCCTGCCTCGAATTTGCCCCGAGTGCTGGATGGTGGATGCAAGTTGCCTTGAGCGAGGATCGCTGGAAAGAGCTGGTGCTTGGCGCAATACGCTTGCTAGCCGATTCGGGATTCGGCGGCGAACGGTCGCGCGGCTGGGGTCACGCCGAGATCAGCGTATTGGATGACCAGCCAATGGTGACGCCGGCCGAAGGCGAGACCGCCTGGTGGATGCTGTCGCTGTTCCAGCCAGGACCTGCGGATTCGATCGACTGGCAGCGTGGCAACTACACGCTGACCACCCGCGGCGGTCGTGTGGATCGTTCGGGTGACCTCAAGAAACCCACGCGGATGGTTTCGGAAGGATCAGTGATTGTGGCGGGATCGCAACCCCATGGCGCTGCTACCGACGTGGCTCCGGAGAACTTCGCGCATCCCGTTTATCGCGCCGGATTCGCGCTGGCGGTGCAGATTCCGTGGAGGAACGCATGAAGCCACGAATGAACACGAATGCACACGAATCATTCGTGTCCATTCGTGTGTATTCGTGGCCAAATTTTCGGAGGCGCGGATGAGGTATCGCCTCACCTGTCTCACCCCCACACTGATCGGCGACGGCCAAAGGCTCGCACCCATCGATTACATGGTCTGGAAGGATCACGTAAACGTCCTCGACCAGCGCCGCATCTTTCGGTTGCTGGCTAAAGGCCCGCGTCTCGACGGATATCTCGCCCAGCTTAAGAAAGCCGATAAACTCGATTTTGCGTCCTGGGGAGGATTCGCCCAGAACTTCGCCGGTCGCCGCATTCCGTTCGAAAGCGCCGCCGCGATTCCTGTCTGGGAGAGAGCTCGCGCCGAGAACCTTTTTATCCCCACATTTGCCGAGTCGCCCACCGGGCCGTACGTGCCCGGTACCGCGATCAAAGGCGCGCTCCGCACCGGCGCGGTCTTCGATCGCTGGACCGAAGGAACCATGCGCGACCTCGCGGGCCGACTGGAAGAAAATCGCGTGCCGCGCAATCCCGCCGCGAAGGCCGAGGATGCTGTGCTCGGTGGCGCGGGAACCAGCCGGATGCGGCGGGTTGCTGCCGCGGACTCGTCACCGATCACGCATTCGAACATGAAGGTCTACCTGCTTCGCGTCGCGACATTGATTGCCCGGGGCGCGGAGCGTTACGACCTCGGCTGGAAATCCCCACGCGGATCGGTCGACTCGCGCCGCATCGAAGAGGCCACGCCGATCTTCGCCGAAATGGCCGCTCCTGGAACCTCGTTCGAAGGAATCTGGCAGGAACGCTCGGTTTCGGATCGGGCCAAGATGCTCCACGCCGCCAACCGCTATGCCGCTGATTTGATTGCGCGGCACAAGGAGTACGCGGCCTGGGCCGGCCTTGCCCATCTGTCGGCAACGCTGGGAGCCCTCGAAGCCCGGGTCGCCGAAATCGGCAACCGTCAGGATGTGTGCGTGCTATCGATTGGCTGGGGCGGAGGATTTCTTGGAAAATCGGCGTTCCTGAACACCACAGATGAATCCTTTAGGAAAATTCTGAGGCTGATGCCTGTGTATCAACGCGCGATCCAAACCGGACTGCCATTTCCGAAGACCAGGCGCATCATTTTTCAGGGCGGCCAGCCTGCCAGCCTCCCCGGCTGGGTCATGCTGGAACTCGCTTAGGGTCAATATCTTAGTACATACAGTACCTAAAAACCCCTTTGTGCTCACGCTTTTAAGTGGTACTATCTTAACGTACAAGTAGAGGGAGGGTTTTGCGCAAAAATCCTCCTGCGGAGGAAGGCGGTTCGCCTGACAGATGTACAATGCATTCTTTGGGTTCTCGGAGAGCCCATTTAGCCTCAGTCCCGATCCCGCGTTCTTCTATCGGAGCGAACAGCACGAGGAGGCCCTCGCCAATCTTGTGTATGGAGTGCAGGCGCGAAAGGGATTCATCGTTCTCTCGGGCGAAGTCGGCACCGGCAAGACCACCATGCTCGAATGCCTCCGCGACTATCTGGAATCGCAATACATCGAGTTCGCTTTTCTGTTCAATTCGCGAATCAACGTCGAGCAGTTCTTTGAGATGATCGCCTACGATCTGGATTTGCCGTGTTCGCGCACCTCCAAGACGGAAGTCTTGTTCGCGCTCAATCAACTGCTGGTGGAGCAGGCGCACGAGGGACGCACCGTGGTGCTGATCGTCGATGAAGCCCACAACCTCGAGTGGGACGTGCTCGAAGAGATCCGTCTGCTGGGGAATCTCGAAAATCGCAACGGCAAGCTGTTGCAGATTATTCTCGCCGGACAACCGGAGCTCGACCGCAAGCTGGACGCACCCAATCTTCGCCAATTGAAACAGCGGATTGTGCTGCGAACGAATCTTCAACCGTTCACGTTGCGCGATGCAGTGGAATATATCCAGTCGCGCATGGAGCGCGCGGGAGTGCCGGATCAGGCCGTGTTCTCCGAAGAACTGATGGCTGATATTCACCTTCGGGCGCAAGGAATTCCGCGTGTGATCAACGCCCTGTGCGACAACATGCTGCTCAGCGCCTTCGCGACCGAGACCAAGGTTTGCACCATCGACATGCTCGACGAAGTCTGCCAGGACATGCGGCTCGAATGGCCAGGCAGCCGCCGGATGCGTTCCCGCCTGGCTACGGAGACCTACGAACGCACTCCGAACTGATGGCCTGCCACAGACAGAGACATTAGTACGCGCTCCATCACTGTCGCGCCTCAAACCAACAGAAGTCCTCAAATGATTGAGGCGCGACAGTCATGGAGCGCGTTGCTCATAATAACGGATTCGACGGGACAGGCCACCAGCGGCGACACACAACTGAAACACTGCGTCGATGCGAACACGTTAAGCTGGTGAGGATTACCCGAACAATTCCATTCTTTTTTCTGGCCTTGCCGATGTTCGCTCAAACGCCGGACACTCCGGCCCCAAGCGAGCGCTGGAATCTTTACTATCAGGCGACGTCCATCGGCCAGTATCACGGGACGTTTAACGCTCCGTATGGCGGTCCGCTCAGCTTGCAGGACAACGTCGAACGCGACGTTTCGCTCACCACTACCTTGTTCCTCGGTCTGCGCCTGAACCACAACACCACGTTGTACTTCGATCCGGAGATCGCCGGCGGCAAGGGATTCAGCAATGTGGACGGAATCGCGAATCCTCCTAATGGCGAGATTCCACGCGTGGCGACGGCGACTCCCAAGCCGTACCTCGCACGCCTCTACATCGCCCATGATTTCGGATTTGGATCCGAAAAGGAACACGTCGAAAGCGACGCAAACCAGCTGGCGGGCGATCGGCCCGTGGTGCGGTATTCCATCTACGCAGGACGCTTCACGGTGACCGACTTTTTCGACAACAACGCCTATACGCACGATCCGCGCATGCAATTCATGGCGTGGGGTGTCATGTATAACGGCGCGTGGGATTATCCGGCGGACGTTCGCGGCTATACGTGGGGGTGGGTTCACGAATTCCACACGCGAAACTGGTCGTTCCGCTACGGATCCGCCGGCGAGCCGAAGGTCGCGAACGGGCCGCGTTTCGATCACCGTATCTTGCGCGATCACGGCGATACGGTTGAAGTGGAGCGGCGTTATTCCATCGGCGATCGCGCGGGCGCCGTTCGCGCGCTTGGCTTCGCAAACCATGCCGATGCGGGCACGTACGCCGACGCGTTGAAAGTCGCGGATCGTACCGGAGGGACCCCGGACGTGGCCGCGACACGGCGTCCCGGCGCGCTCAAGTACGGCGTCGGAGTAAGCTTCGATCAGGCACTCTCGCCCAATGTCGGCGTGTTCACGCGTCTCGGCTGGAACGACGGTAAGACGGAGAGCTTCGCCTTCACGGCGATCGATCGACTGGCGAGCGCCGGTGTGTCCTGGAAAGGGACGCGCTGGCGGCGAAAAGACGACGTGGTAGCAACTTCGTTTAGCGCCAGCGGGATTTCGGGAGTGCACGCGCTGTATCTTTCACGTGGCGGCGTCGATTTTCTGATCGGCGACGGCCGCCTCAACTACGCTCCCGAGTATCTGTGGGAGACCTACTACAACGCCCACGTTGCGCGTGGATTGTTCGCCGCCCTCGATGTCCAGCACTACAACAACCCGGCCTTCAATCACGATCGCGGACCGGTATGGGTCGCCAGCCTGCGGCTTCACGTAGAGTTCGGCGTGAAGCCCTGGCAGGTGAAATGATAAGATTGAAAAAGCCCGCCTGAACCAATTTTGGGACGTCGTCTAATGGTAAGACTGCAGACTCTGGATCTGCGTATCGGGGTTCGAGTCCCTGCGTCCCAGCCAAACATTTCCAACGACTTGGCTTGGGTCTAGGGTGTGACTAGTTCTGACTGGATCTCATGCGCGGCACGAAGTAATCGTTGGCCAGTTCCGGCTTCGCTTTCAGCGCTTCGATCCAGCATTCCCGCGCTTCGTCCTTTTGCCCCAGCGCTTCGAGGGCGTGGCCCAGGTTCAGCAGAGCTTCCGGAAAATCCGGCTGCGCTTTCAAAGCCGAACGGTAGAACGCGGATGCGCCGGCCTGATCGTTCAGTTGCTGCGCCAGAACGCCGCTGTTATACAGGACTTCCGGAGTCGATTCACCGGCCTCGATCAGGCTCTGGTGATAGCGCAGCGCCTTTTCAGGCTGGTTCAGCTTCAGCGCCGTTTCGGCCAATCCCTTGAGCGCGTCGATGGATTCCGGATGCCGTTGGCGAAGCCCTTCGAGAACCGCTTCCGCCTGATGGAACCGGCCCAGTCGCCAGTTCGCCAAGCCTAAATTGATTTCGGCTTCGGGATAATCGGGACGCTTCCTGAGGCACGCCTCGAACGCCTGGATGCTTCCGGCCGTATCCCCTCGATCGAGCTTCAGATAGCCGAGCCGGAACCAGGCATTTTCGAGGTCCGGATTTTTCTCGACGAGCTGCTCGTATAAATGTTCGGCCTCGGAGAACGATTTCTGACGCTCCGCCAGCCAGGCGATGTGGAATTTCAAGTCATCCCGCTCCGGAGCGATTTGCACCGCCCGTTCAAAAGCCCCACGCGACTCGCCCAACTCGGCGAGGTCCTGATGGACTACGCCCAGGTTAATTTGCGCAAAAATTGCGTCAGGCTTGATGTGGATCGCGCGGCGATACGCTGCGATGGCGTCCCGCAGACGATTCAGTTTCTGGTACGCGACACCCAGGTTGAACCAGTTGTCGTAGACTTGCGGCGCGATTTCACATAGCTTGGCGGTGAAGCGGGCGGCGGCGTCCAGGTCCTGACGAATGAAGGCCGACGCGGCCAATCCTTCGAGGGCCGCGGGCGAATCCGGACGCAGCGCCAGCAGCCGCTCAGAGTACGACTGGACCACATCGTAGTCCTTGCGTTGCAGACCGATACTGATCATGTTGACCAGCGAGTCTTCGGCGTTCGGGCTGCGCTCCAGGATCCGCTGATACAGATCCGCCGCGGCGTCGAAATCCCATCCCATCTGCAGTGCGACAGCTTGGCCGAACTGCGCCCCGTCGGATTCCGGCGCCTGCGCTTGCGCGGCCGTGAACGCCTCCAAAGCTTCCTTGTGCTTATTCAGATGGAGCAGCGAGGTTCCAGCGGCAAGCTGCGCCGGGACGTGTTTTGGATTCTGTGTCAGCACCGTCTGGAAGCTTTCCAGGGCTTCCGCGTGCTGGCCCAGATTGTGGTAGCACAGGCCCAGAATGAAGCGCGTCTCCGGGTCTTGCGGATGGATCTCGCACAGTTTCGAATAGCTGGAGGCGGCATCCTCGAAGCGTTCCATCTCGAACAGGATGTGTCCCCGCGCCGCGTGGATCTGTGCCAGGTCGCCTCCACTGCTTTCGGCAGCGTCCAGAGCCTTCAGTGCGTTTTCTCGATCCGACTTCAAATGAAGCGATACGGCTTCCGCAAGGTGACGCAAGGAGACCTCGGCTTCCGAGGATGGGCGAGACGCGTTCTCCGGGGCGTCAAGTTGAACAGTGATGCTTGATTTTTCCATGTGACCCTCTTTACGGCGCTTATGTCGGTCGGGAATAGTTATTCTCCCTAGACGGTACTAAGGTATCCATCGGCATACCGGCGAGTTTCTTTATAGCCTGTACTTTCAGCGTGGTGGTGGGAAGCCCGGCCGCTTTGGCAGCCTCCACAGGCGCGAATCCGACCAGCGAGTATCGAGTGCATCGTTCCGGATGAAGCTCAGCCGGAGGAAGCTGAGCCGGATGAGATAGCCCCGATAGAACGAATGGATTTCTTGGATCGAGTGTCCATTGGGACGCCTCCAAGCTCACTTGGTCGTTTAGACGGGGTGCTTCAGTTGACGACTTGGCATCCCACTGCCATAACGGTTTCAAATCCGGCGTGGGAGCTTTGGTTCGATCTCCGGGGATATTCCGGTTCGAAGCCACTGCGCTCGGCCCAGGAACCGGACTGGGAATGGTGTGAGTCGAACCCACGAATCCCTGCAAGTCGATGCTCCGCGGACGGGGCATTTCACCTGTCGTCACAGCGGGCAAAGGGGGCAGCCCGAAAATCGACGCTGGCGTCACACGCACGGGAGCGGCGGCTTCGATTCGCGATTCGATTCGGGCGTTCCGGGGTTCCAGCAGCAATTTCACGCTTCCGGTTGCAATGTGAGTCGCACGCGCCGCCGGTTCGACGCGTATTGCAGCGGCCACAAGCCGGGCGATTTCCGTGTCGCGTTTCAGCCGCGTCAGCATGCCGAGATGAAGTTTGCCCCACTGTGGGCGCAACCCGAGCGTTTCGATCGGGGCGCCGATGCTCAACGCAGCCTCCATTCGATCGATCCGCACTGGTATGGCGACCAGCAATGCGGGACTCGGCGGCCGCTCGACCAATGGCTTCAAACTAAGCTTCTGTATCCCCATCGACGGCAAGAACAGGTTCTTGGAGTATTCGCAGACCAATCCCACTGGATCGGCCGCGGAAGTCTGCGGGAAGTTAAGGCGGCCATGGCGAGCGATCCTCGGTAGAGGTGTTGCCGCAACTAGCGAGACAAATCGATCTTGAGCAATGAAGCCTTCGCGGGAGGTGGTTGGCCGGAGATAGGCAAGGGCGCGAATGGCGATTGCTGGGATGCGCTTTGCAACCTCCCACAGATCAACCTGAGCGGCGAACGAAAGCACAACTTCTGACGGGCGCGCGTGGAGCGATGTATGAACGATCGCGTTTTCGCGCCGGAACACAGTGAACAGCGTGCGCGCGATCCGGCCTGCGCGGGGCTGAGCCGCACTGGCTAACGCCCAACGAGGATTGAAGTGAAGGACGGCGTCTCCGTCATCCACGGGCGGCTTGCGCCAGTCCACGTTTTCCGCGCGCCGGGGACGGGGCTTGCCGGCATGCCCCGGACGTCCGATGGCCAGCCTGTGTGTAGGGCTAAATCCAGGAGCCGCTGCATGCGTCCACGAGCCGTTTGCTTCAAGGGGAGTCCATTCGAGAGTGCGCGAATCGCCGGGTACGATGGTTAACGGGTTCAGGGTTTTGAACCCGCCGCTGAAAATGGCAGTCGCCGCGCGCGTGACGTGACCCGACATCGCAACGGCACTTTCCGGCCAAGTTCGGAGCGGTGTCGCTCTGCTCCACTGAGGTAAGTAGCCGGCATCTCTGCTGCGCTCACGGTTTGGCCCGCCAAGACGCGGAATCGCCGGCGGCCGTTCATAGTGAATCCAATTCGGCGCTGCTTCGGGGCTTGTGATCTCCCTCCGCGCTGGATTCGGTCCGATTACCTGGTAGGAAGCGGCGGCCGCCGGTCGCAAGTCGAGGCAGAGTGACGCAATGGGCTGAATGGCCGGTGCGGAAAGAGAGGTTCCAGTCCAACCAGTGGAGACAAATTCTTGAGCATCGTCGATCCTGACTGGGTCAGCCAGTAACGAGTTCACTACTCTGGCCGCTAGCCGCGCGGTTGCGATGACCGGAGCGACTCTCTTGATCCACAACCTTGCCGCACACTCTTCGATGTCCCGCGAGAACGCCGGACTCGCATAGATCGCGGGTGGACAAATCGCGAGGTCCCAGCCGAACCGTCCGATTCCAGTAAGCTCGAATGCATCCGCAACCCAAGTCGCCCGGAAGCGGGGAAGGTTTTCGACTTCAATCGTGGGGCCCTCGGCCAGGGCGTCGAAAGTCGGCTCGATGGCGGCGGGATGGATCGTCAATTGGGATGTAGCCGATATCGGCAAAGTCAGAATTGCGCGCCAGTCCCCTTGAGCTTGTCCGATGGCTGCGGAGATCTGCGAGGTCAGCGGGACCGCCGTCTCCAAAGGCGCGGGACTGGTTGAAGCCGGTGCTCCCCAGATCGCAACGTAGTCCGCAATTCCGGGCCGATCGGTAGCTTCGTCTTCTTCGCATGGGCTCAGATCAAGTTCCGGCTGATGCCAGGGAAGAAGCGTCCGGTAGGCTAGAACGGAGTCCTCCAGGAATGCCAACGGTTCGCAAGCGGAAACGGCCACGCCAGGATTGTCCAGCGGCGACAGGTTCCAATCCATGCGGACAGAGCCCGCCACAGGCAGCAACCCTTCTGCCGGCATCGGGATCTGCTGGGGTTCGATAGGAACGGGCTCGGGGTGCGCATCTTGCGAAAGAGTCGAAGGAGGCGAAGGGCGTGCACCCTCCAATGGCTCGATCGGGTGAGTTATCAAAGATGCGACTGGCGGCTGATCCAGATTCTCGATCGGATCGATCGTGTCCTCGACGACTGGAAGAGGCTCGAGAGTCAGTGCGGGCAGCGAGAGTGGTGCGTGCTGAGGGTCCAGGGCAACTTGCTCGGAAGAGGCCGGCGGCGGATGCGCGCCTTTGATCGGCTTGATCGGGTTCTTCAAGAAAGAAGCCAGCGGTAAGGGGCTTTCGAGTTCCTGAACCGGCGATCCTGAAGGAGACTCTGGAGAATCCGCGGCAGGTTGCTCAGACGCCTCTTCCTTCTGAAGACTCAACGGGGCCGGCGCAGCGGGAGAATTGGTTTCTTTGACTCTCTCGAACGCGATAGCGGACTGCTCGCTGAAGTACAGCTTCTCGTGGTCGGTGCAACAAAAGAGGTCTCGCTTAAGGATCTTAAGCGGGCCAAGTGTCTTGTCGCAATACCAGCAGCGCAGTTCCAAATCGCATTACTCCAAGCTCTTCTTCGGCAGTTTTCCGCCCAGGAAACAGGGTGTTGCCAGGCCTATGGAAGTTTGCAGACTCCGGCGCGTTCGCGCTGATTCGGGGGCAGCAAGTGGATCCGGTCCGGGAACATTTCCACCACGCGCACCATCCCCGTGGTCCCCAGCGGTCCCACCGGTCTGCCGTCTACGGCGATGTCCACGCCGCCTGCATTGCCCACATGCAGCACCGCCACCCGCGAAAAACGGATCTTGCGTGATCCACTCGAATTGAGCACATTCTCAAAGACCACCCGGCCATCGGAACAAGCCGAGATCCAGGTATCCGCGGTGGCCGTGATGGTCGCCAGACGAGGCTTGCCCGGTTCCGAGACATCGGGCTGCATGGGTGTGGAGGCTGGCTGGGCCGGGACCGACACAATCGCCGCATGGGTTCGCGTCGGAAAGATACTGGCGCTAACCTTGAATGGCCTTAAAAACAGCAATTCGATCAGGATTACGCTCAACCCCGCGATCACTCCGGTGAGAATTGCTGCGGATTTGAGTGCGTGTTTTTGCTTTGCATCGAGTTGAGGCCGCAGGACGGTTTCGTCCTCGGCAGCTTCCGGGGAAGCCGATTCTCGCGTTTGAATCGCGCCGGTGGTGAGTATCGAAGCGGGGCTGAATCGCGATCCTGACAGAACTGGAATGTGAGGCAAGACCGGCTGGTTTGCGTTGGGAATCGCGCGAAACGTCACCAAGGGTTCAGGCTCGAAGTCTTCATTGACGCCTTCACATGCGACGGCTTGATCGGCCGTTTCCGTCCGAGCCTCAGCCGGCGGCTCATGGGTTGGCTCAACCGGCGGAGCCGGGTCGATCGTCACGAGCTCTTCCGCTAGCCCATCGATTTGCGGCGTCAGTGATATTCCCGCCCTCAAGTGCGAATGGAAGTCGTCAATCACTGCTTTGACCTTTTCCATCCGGGTCGCGTCTTCACGCTGGTTGACCTTGGCAAGCGTATGGATCCGTTGGGCACTGATCGAGTAGCGGCTGCCGGATCCCCGCGAATGGCGAACCTCGGCCAGCAGCAGATGATCTTCAACGTCCACCACCATCATCTGATCCGCGAGCAGTTCTACCCGGGCGAGAAGTTGAACGCCAGTCGCGGATACGCCAGTAAGGGAAGCACTTAGGTCCCGGTCCGGATCGTCCAGCAGAATAATCTGCGCGGGTGTGTATACTTCAAAACGTGGTTCAGTGCGCCGATTCATACAGTTAGGAATCGGTATTCCCCTTAGTTTGCATTAGAGGATTCTGCGAGAATCTAGGCGATTTTCCGTAGGGCGGAGTACCAACGATAACAAAGTTTACAGCCAAGTTACGCCCACTATAGGGGTTTTTCTTATGTCCCCTCGTTAGTCCATCTGATCGACGCAGAGCGAGAAAGACTACACGATTACAGAGTAATGGACGTATTTGTTGCTCGTCAGCCGATCTTCGATCGGGAATCGCGGGTCCACGCTTACGAGCTGCTGTACCGTTCCAACGGCGATTGCAACGAGTTCACGGGGACCGATGAAGACCGTCCCACACTCGAGGTCATTTCCGGGAGTTTGCTGACCATCGGCCTCAACAGCATCGCAAACGGCAAGAAAGCTTTCATCAATTTCGGACGCAACCTGCTGGTGGACGACTTAGTGTCGATGCTTCCGAAGGAAAGCGTGGTCATCGAGGTCCTGGAAACGGCGCAGCCGGATGCCGAGGTGGTCAACTGCTGCCGGAAACTCCGGGATCTGGGGTACACCATAGCACTCGACGATTTTGAATGGCATCCCCGCTTTGAACAGCTCGCGGCCATCGCGCACATCCTCAAAATCGACATGCGCCAGACCTCGCGGGCGGAGCAGGAGCGCCTGCTCGCCATCTATCAGCCCCGCGGCGTCGCGATGCTGGCGGAAAAGGTAGAGACTCGCGAAGAATTCGAATGGGCGTCCAATGCAGGCTATGACTTCTTTCAGGGCTACTTTTTTGCGCGTCCGGCCATCATCTCCGCCAAGGAGCTCCAGCCCGTCATTGTCACCTGCCTCCGGTTGCTGCAGCAGTTGCAGAGTCCGGAGCTGGATTTCAAAAAGCTGGAAGAGTTGATCTCCAAAGATGTGGCCCTCACTTACAAATTATTCCGGTATGTGAATTCCGTACTATTCGCCCGCCTGGGGAACATCCAGTCGGTACGACGCGCACTGGCCCATATGGGGGAGGATGGGATCCGCAGGTGGGCGACCGTCGCCACGCTTCCTCGCCTGGCCCAAGGCAAACCGGAGGAACTGGTGGTTTGCGCGCTGGTTCGAGCACGTTTAAGTGAAAACCTGGCGCGGCTCGCCGGCGACGCGGACTTCTCGGCCTCCTATCTGATTGGGTTGTTCTCGCTGCTGGACGCTCTGCTCGATCGGCCGCTGCAGGAGGCTTTGATGGAAGTTGGCCTGGAGCCGCGGATCAACGATGTGCTTCTGGGCGTCTCTCAGCCGGATAGCACGCTGGCTAAGACTCACACCCTGGTGCGGGCCTACGAAGCAGGTAAATGGGATGAGGCCGCGGGGTGCGCGCGTGGTCTTGGACTATCTGACTCCGAGGTGAGCCGCGCATACCTTGAAGCGACGGAATGGACCACGCAGATCTTAACGGGTTGGCAGGTCTCCGAATCCAGTGAACCCGCGCCCGTCGTGAAAACCATATCCAAACCCACTGAGCATGTCGCTTCCAGAAAGGAGCGGCGCGGTGGCAAGCGCGATCCACTCTCGGGCTCCCTCTCGGTCATGTGGGGTGGGTCTTCGCATGATGAGAATGTTGCGCCGGCCAATATGCTGGAAGTCTCAGCATTCGGGGCAAAATTCCGGCTCTCCGCGCGTATCCCACCGGGCTCGTGGCTGATCTTCAATCACCACAAAATCGGGATCAGCGGCCGCGGCACCGTTCGCCATTGCCGTTTGATAAAGGGCATGTACGAAATCGGCGTCGAGTTCTCCGCCGGCACCGGCTGGGCGGCAGCCTCGCACCGCTCCAACCTCCAGAACCTGAGCGCGGCCATCGACGATCTTCAAGTCAAGCAGGACCTGCCGGTAGCTTCCGTCCCCACCTCTGTCAATCCTGACTGAGCTTCGCGGGTCCAAGAATTTGGCACGTGAGTTGCCCTCTCATCCAGCTGGAGGCAAGGAGCACCCATGGTAAATGCGACCAGCGGCACACAGTCGACGGATGCGTTTTCGTTTATTTCGCCGACGAACAGCCCCAGCAATTCGCTGGATTCCTTTGCGCAGCAATTGAGTACGGAGCTTGAGAGCTATCTCACCAAGCTCGCATCGGGCGCGCACGTCGAGATCGATGTCCAGAGCGGACAGGGTCAAAGTTCCGGCACCAGTCAATTTACCGTCACCGTGCGCGACCTTGGCGCGAGCTCCACGACGCCGGTTGGCACGGGCGCGCCTGGGTCTACTCCCGCCGCGACCACCCCGGCTTCCGGCAGCGATCCCGTCAAACAGCCAGTGGACAAATCTCACATGACTCCGACGGATGCCTATTGGGCCGAGCAGCCCGCGGCGGTCCAGCAACTTCGGAACTGTCCTGACGACCAGAAGTTCTCGATGGCCGAAGATCTCGCCAAGCAGGGATACGCCATCGATCTTCCGATCATGGTGTGGGGTTGGGATCCGCTGGTGACCATGACGCTGCGTCAAAACGATGGCTATACGTGGGTTCCGTCGGCATTCCAGCCGAACATCCCCATTGGTCCCGGCATCGCAAACGTGTGGAATCTTCCCGGCTACGACGCCAAGAATCCGCCGCCCGGATCGATCAAAGTTTCCACGGATTTCGCCCAGGGCTCGAATGGGCAGGATCCGTGGATGAAGACCATCAGCGCGACTAACGCCTGATGCAGCGGACTTTCGTGCTTTCGCTGGATTTCTGACGGGCCGCGATCAACCGCCCTTGGATCTGGAAAAGTTTGGTTCGTTTGTGGAGCAAGCTCCAGCTTGCAGCGGCGGCTTTAGCCGCGTCAGGCTAATTTCCGCAACCTCTTCAATTACCGGCGTCCTGACACGTCAACGTTCGACCGCTCCCTACGGTCACGGCTCAGGGTCGGCACTCTCCGATCTCAGCCAGACACAGAGCCGCGACCACAGGGAGCGGTCGATCCCGCGCGTGTGACGAAATCTTCAGGCCGCGCGATTCACGACGTCCGGTTGCCGCAGCGTCGGCTCGAATCGCCCCAGCAGCACATGATCGATCGCCTCGACTCCTTGCATGAAGGAGTGATCCTGATTGCTCACTTCGTATTTCCACGCCCCGAATCTTCCGCGAGAATAAATGTTCTTGGTCTCGAGCGACGGCAGAACGTGTTCCAGAATCTCATCGCGATCGAGCGACGGGGTAGGATACCCCGGCGTCAGTGCCGCGTGCCACCGGCTCAGGATCGCGTTCACGTCGGGGATCAGTCCGATCGCGGCCATTTCTCCCACCACTTTTTCCACCAGGCCCGCGCGATCCCGCCGGGCGTATTCGGATTCAGAAACTTCGGCCATCAGCGACCACATCGCTCCCGGCTCCGGAACATTGTGAGGGCTGTAGTTGCTGAACACGGTGACGCGATAGAAACTGGTTTCGGCGCCCGGGAAATACATCCAACACATATTGCGGATCGCCTCAGGAGGCTGGCCACGCATCCCGATGCCGATCACGTGAACAGTTGAGGATTTCAGCCCGCTCGCCTTACGCGATAGATGAGAGTCGCCCAACGCCTGCGTCAGCCAATTGAGCGGCGCCGTATTGATCAGCTTGTCGTAGCGCAGGCCGCGTCCATTTGCGAATACGATCTTGCGATCAGCAGCACTAATCGAAGCGACACGCGTCGACATGCGCAGATTCGTTTCCGGAATCCTCGCCCCGAGCGATCGCCAGATGGCTCCCGTGCCGCCGCGCAGAGGGAAACGGAAGCGCCGATTCGGCCCCCACGATAGCCGGTCTTGTTCCAGACAGATCGATCTCAGTACGTCGTCGAGCGAGGGAATCGCCACGCGCTCGCCGATCCAGCGATAACTCATTTGCTCCAGCGGATGCGCCCACACTTTGAAGTTGTAGGGATATAGGAACAGCTCGGCGATTCCTTCCCCAAATGTGGCCACAATCCATTCGCGGAAATTCGCCGGGACGATGTTTTGAGAGCTGGCATGCGCGGCAATCAATCCTTGCACTGCGCGCCACCGGTCGGGTCCGGAGAGCCGGTGAAGATTGTTCTGGAACGGATACGGAATGTAGCGGTCCTTCAGCCAGATCCAGCTTTCGCGCTCATGCCAGAGCCATCCATCGGCCGGAAACGCGAGATCCATGTATTGGTCGAACTTGGGGTAATGCGAGAACTGAACGTGTCCGCCCAGATCCCAAGTGAAGCCCTGCGGATCGATGCACGAGGAAGCCAGCCCGCCGGGTGCATCCGCGGCGTCGATCAACTGAAAATCGCGCTCCCCCAATTCGATTAACCGAAGCGCGGCGCCGATGCCAGTGGGACCGGCTCCAACAATCGCAAATCGGGTGGATTCCATGTGTCGGCTCTATTCTGTCTTTCGACGGGAAAGCGCTGAGACTGTAGGGTTTAGCTACGATTCTGTGATAGTGGTCAGTTCTCCGATACGACGACTACTCGTCCGCGAACGCTCCCCTCAAAGGCGAATGATTCCGCGACGCAGCGCGATCGCTATGGCTTCCGTGCGATCCTTCGCGCCCACCTTCTCGAGAATGTGCCGCAGGTGCACTTTGACGGTCTCCTCGGCAATGTACAACTGCTCTCCGATATCGCGGTTCCGGTTCCCTGCGGCGACTAGGGCTAGGACTTCCACCTCGCGGGCCGACAATGGGTCCTCGCCCATATGCTCAGCGAGTTTGGCTACCAATTCCGCCTGGACCACCTTTTGGCCTGAATGTACTTTTCGGATTTCCTGCAGTAACTCGCTGGGAGGCGTGTTTTTAAGCAGGTATCCGCTGGCCCCGGCCTTCAGCGCCCGCTGCACGTCAACGTCGCCGTCGCAGGTTGTGAGGACCATGATGCGAGCCGCTGGAAACTCGGCTCGGATCGCGATCAAGGCCTCGATCCCGCTCAAGTCCGGCAGCCGGGTCTCCATTAGCGCGATGTCGGGCCGGTGCTCCCGGTATTGCTGAATCGCCTCTTGTGCGGTCGATGCTTGCGAGACGAGCACCATGTCCGGTTCCCCGTTAATGATGCTTGCGATTCCCTCGCGAAATAGCGGATGGCCGTCCAGGCTGAGGATTCGAATGCGAGTTCGATCCGCCGCCTCCGGGTCTGGGGAAATCGCTGGATTTTGCGACTGCGCCTGCTGCCAGCCCGCTAGCTCCGCCTTCGTCGACGGAGGCCGGTGCAGGCCGATCCTCGCGGCGGGAACCGTGAAAGAGCGCTTCACCGTTGCACGTTGTTGAAGAATCATGAGGCGATGGTACCGGCAAACGAGAAGAGCATCTTGAACGAAGCTGCCGGAATCAGGACATTCTTGCTCCAACTTGGCCACCGGTTCCAGCACGCAATACGATGTTGGAGCGGCCTTACTGAACGGCGGCCGTCAAGGACCGGCCGTGGCCAAGTTCCTAAGTCATTTGTGCGACAGAACTATTTGTGTGACAGGGCCTAGCGGTCCTTCCAGCGCGCCAGCCGGGGCGACATCCCCGTCCGCCGCCGGAAGTGCCGCGCGAGATGGCTCTGGTCGGAAAATCCGGTCGCGACCGCGATTTCCGACAGCGGAAGCCGGGTGTCACGAAGCATGCGCTCCGCTCGATCCAGCCGCCGGCTCAGAAGGTAGCTGTGTGGTGGAATCCCCATCGATTGATTGAATGCCCTAGCGAAATGATGAGTGGAAAGCCCTGCCATCGCAGCCAACCCCTCCAGCCCAATTTTCTGCTCCAGATGGGATTCGATGTACTCGCAGATGCGCTGGGTGACTACCGGAGGTAGACCTCCACGGCTGGGCGCGGGCGGCTCCGCGGCCGGCAGGTGGGCCAGCGTGCTGATCCGAGGCCGGCTGTACACACTCGCTTCCGCCCAGCTCCGCGCTATTCGCGATTTGCTAAGCGGCGGCGTAAACAATGCATGCCACCATGCTCCGCCGCCGGCCCGCTTGACCCGAGCAGGGATGTCCCTCTCGCCACCCTGTCGAAAGATCGAACGATCGAATTCGAAAGCCGCGGACAAGGGAACACCGTTCCCAAGCTTGTCGTCATTCAGGCCAAGGATGTCCCGCGCGATGCGGTCGGCGCCTAGTATCCATTGGTGCTCGTCCACGGCCAGAAGCAATGCGGGTTCGTTGTCGGAGGGCAGTGCAGCGATGGTCCAGGCGTGGCGAAAATGTTCCCGAAACAAGCGTTCTTCGATGGCTCGCGCGGCGACGGTGACCATATCGAGAACCACAGGCAGCAAGCCTTGGTCTTCTTCGCTCGCTACCCGCGAGACGTCCAGCACAGCCACCAGTTCGCCGTGAGCGTCAAAGACCGGGGCGCCCGCGCAACTGAGTCCCGTATGCCGCGTCCGAAAATGTTGGTCGCCGTGCACCAGCACCGGCCGGTGCTCTGCGATGCATGTGCCAATGCCGTTGGTTCCTTCGGTTTCCTCCGACCAGACGCCGCCCACCCAGATGCCCCAGTTTTTGAACTCCCCGGCGTTGGCTTCATCCCCGCGATGATGAATCGCCACTCCCTGGCGGTCACACAACAAAACAACGTAAGAGTGCTTGCGGAGCACGGCATAGAGCCGGTCGATCTCTTCCTGAGCCTGAATCAGGATATTCTCCAGCGGCTCGCGAAAAACCTTCAACTCGTTTTGCGTGATGATGTGAGGCGCCGCGAAATTCCGCGCGTCCACGCGATAATCGAGGAGGCATCTGCGCCAGGACCCGAAAATCTCCTCCGGTTCGGACTGCAGGTTCTCGCTGTTGACGTTCAACTCGACCCGGTCGCCGTGCGACAGCCCCGTCGTCATGCTGTCGAGGCTGCGTTGAACTGCGGTGGCCATCGAGATTCCGATCGGTTCCAACGCTACGTCGGCGGCATGTTGACTAGATGGACGTCGCGTTTCGACTGAGGTTCGAAGTCATCTGGCATTTTACATTGCTCCCGATGTCGCCGCAACGGGCTGAGCCGATGGATTGGAATAAATTCGTACGCCGCGAACCTGCGTCGGCGGTGACGGCCGACAGTATGGATCAACGTGACGCAGACCGATCGAGCCCCTGCACCCGGTCGCGTAACGCGTATCTCGGAGATTTTCCCACTGGGAAAGCGCTGAGACTGTTGGGTTAGCTGCGGTTTTGGCTACTGGCCTGTTTCCCGAAAATGCCAACCTTAACTGTGACTGGCACCCGGTAGAACCGTGCGCTATTCGTACCGCAACGCAGTGTTGGGATCGAGGCGCATGGCGCGTCGCGCGGGGATATACGAAGCCAGCAGCGCGACCAGAGTGAGAAGCCCAGCCACGCCGGCAAATGTGAGCGGGTCGGTGGCGCTCACTCCGAACAGGAGACTGGACAGAAGGCGCGTGATCGCGAAGGATGCGGCAATGCCGATCGCCACGCCCAGAAACGCAAGCCGCGCTCCTTCGCCCACCACCAGACGCAGTACATCGCTGCGCTGCGCGCCGAGCGCCATGCGAACGCCGATCTCCTGCGTGCGGCGCGTCACTGAGAAGGCCACCACTCCGTAGATGCCCACTGCCGCGAGAACCAGAGCAGCGGCCGCGAATAATCCCACCAGAAGAAGCAGGAAACGGCGATCCGCCAGCCAGCCGGACATTTCACCCGCGAAGGTGGAGAATTTGACGGGAACATCGGGAGCCAGATCGTGAAAAATACCGCGCGCGGCGGAAACGATCGCGGCTACTGGCGCGGCACTACGCATGAGGATGGTAGGCGACGAATTGGCGTTCATTCCGCGCTGGCGGTAATCGACGTAAATGACGGGACTCGGCGGAGAATCGAGGCCGCGCGCCCGGACGTCGCCGGCGATGCCAACCACGGTCAGCGGCTTCAAGTTGCCGTCCATATTGCCGAACTCGATCACCTGGCCGATGGGGTCCTGGTTGGGCCAGCGCTGGCGAGCCAAAGTTTCGCTGATCACGGCGACGTGCAGCGAATTCCAATCGTCCTGGTCGCCGAACATGCGGCCGCGGACGATCGGAATCCCCATCGCACGAAAATACGCTTCGCTTGCGACGCAGTAAAGAGCATGCCCAACTTGGGAAGCATTACGATGCATACGGCCGAATTCCCTGATGTCGGCGGGTGGCCTACCGTCATTGAGGATGAGAAAATCACCTTCCGCCAGATCGTCGCCGGCCGCGACGGGCATAGCGCCGGCCAACCCTACGCTCTCCACGCCCGGAATTGTCCGTAGCCGGGTCATCAGGTCTTGTACCAGATGGACCTGGCGCACCAGGACTGCCTGGTCGCTGGCTGCCTGCCACTGCGAAGTCTGAATGGGAAACTCCATGGTAATCAGGTTTTGCTCGCTGAATCCTGGATTCGTGGAAATGAGGTGCAAAAAGCTGCGGCCAAGCAGGCCTGCTCCGATCAAAATTACGAGCGTGGTGGCAATTTCGCCGATCACTAAGAAGCCCCGAAATCGCTGGCTGGCGGCGGTGCCAGTGTAACTGCGTGACCCGGCAGTCAGGGCTTCCAGGAGATCTCCGGCAGCGGCGCGCCAGGCGGAAAAAAGACCCAGCGAGACGGCGACGACCAGAATCGCGGCCAAAGCGAACAGCAGAACCGATGTGTTGATGGCCACGTCTTGCTGCCGCGGCAAATTCGCCGGGAGAATCGCGGGGAGCACGCGGACTGCCCAGGTCGCGATCAGAATTCCCAGTACGCCTCCCGCTAAGGACAGCGAAAAAGACTCCGCAAGGAACTGCTGAATGAGACGGCCGCGCCCGGCTCCCAGTGCCGCACGCACGGCCAGTTCTTTACGACGCGCGGAGGTTCGCGCTAACAGCAACCCGGCGACGTTGGCGCATGCGACCAGGAGCAACAGGCCGACGGCTCCCAGAAGAGTTAGTAGAGCGGTCCGCACGTCACCCACCGTGGCGTCGGCCAGCGACACCACCACGGCGTCGATGAGATCGACGTCTTTTCCGTACTGTTCTTTGATGCGGCGGGCGATCGCGCTGAGGTTCGCGTGCGCCTGGGCGACGCTAATCCCATCGCGGACGCGGCCAATACCGCGCCAATTGTGCCCGGTGCGGCTGGGACTTTCCGGATAACGCTCGCGCGGAATCCATGCGGCAACGCCAGGTGGAAAGTCAAAACTCTCCGGCATCACTCCGACCACGGAGTAGACGGCTCCTTCCATCCTCAAGTGGAATTTGGAGAGATCCGCGCCACCGCCGAGATATCGCTGCCAATAGCTAGAGCTGACGATCGCCGCCGGGGTGCCATGCAGGCGCTGCTCTTCCGGCGCAAAGGCGCGGCCGCGAGAAGGCTCGACGCCGAGGGTTTTAAAGAATCCGCTGGAGACCGTGGCGACGTCGACACGCACCGGCTCGCTGCCGCCGGAAATCGACGACGGCCCATAGCCATACACCGCCAGATTCGCGAACGTGTCGTTCTGCGTCTGGAAATCGTCGAAATTCAGGTTCGCGAGATTCATCCGGTGGCCTTTGGGAGACTGTTCCCACACGCGGACAATCTTTTCCGCATTCGGATACGGAAGGGCGCGCAACAGGATCGCGTCCACCACCGAAAAAATCGCGGTGGATGCGCCAATGCCGAGCGCCAAGGTCAGTACGGCGATGGATGCAAATCCGGGAGATTTCGTGAGTGTCCGCAAGCCATAGCGCAATTCGCGAAGCAACGTTTCCATCCAGACCTCCGCGTGGGGATTTTATGGGCCATCTTGAGCCATTCTACATACTCCACTCCTGTTGGCTTGGTTACAGTTGGCTGTATCGCTCGGAAACGGATTGTGGCGCGACCTCTACGTCGCGAAACGCAGGCTGTTCAGCGACGATTGCATGCGCATGTCGCGATCATCGAGTGCTCGGTTGGGTGCCGAGCCGGTCCAGCGCAATCTTACTTCGAGCGGATTGAGGGGAGATCCTCCCACGGTTGGTCCATCGCTCGGCCAAATACAGGATCGAGGTCAGCACCGTATGCTTCCGATATGGCGACCATTCGGAAGAGATCAGCGAGTAGGCTTGCAGCCGCGCTCTTAGCGCGCTGTGCCTTTTAGGAGCGGCGTCCGCCGAACTCCTCCGCGTGAAGCGAGACAAATTCCCGGACGCTCGTCGCCGGCCGGCCGGTCAGTCGTTGGACGCCGTCCACCTGCCTGTCATAACGACCCGCCCGGTGCAACGCGCCCATCGTCAAAAGGTGTCCCATCAGATGCTCCGGTAACTTATACATTTTCAGCCCCTGTTCCCACTTCTCCGGGCTAATGTCCGAGTACGTGATCTCCCGGTTCAGCGCCTCTGAGAATTCGCGGGCGACCCCATCCATGTCCTGCGACTGCGGACCGGTGAGTTCGTAGATCCGGCCCAGGTGCGGCGCGGGGTCGGCGAGAACGGCAGCGACTACCTGAGCGACATCAGCTCC
>Ga0210403_10000370_pt1 | contig 48211 bp, 79 predicted proteins | sample IncBWC19MmetaG_FD_150863 | JGI IMG/M metagenome (GOLD analysis project Ga0210403, IMG submission 150863) | Forest soil microbial communities from Barre Woods Harvard Forest LTER site, Petersham, Massachusetts, United States - Inc-BW-C-19-M | ecosystem: Environmental > Terrestrial > Soil >...
CTGATACTGGTCCTTCATTTGCAACGAGACGACAAGAGGCGTTTTCTGCTCTTACTCAGATTGCAGCGCAGAATAAAGAATTTATGGGAATTGCTGGTGACTTGCTTTGGAAGGTTGCGGATTTCCCCGAGGCTCAATTATTAGCAGATCGCTGGCGCAAAATTATTCCTCCAAATATTACAGGCGATGCTCCAAATCCGGCTATTACTGAAGCGATGCATAAAGCTTCTGATCAAATTCAACAACAGCTTGCGGTTATTGCTAAGCAGACTAAAGAATTAGCAGATAAGGATAAAGAATTAGCAATTAAAGCACAACAACTTGATTTGGAATTAAAGAAAGAAACTGCACAGCAAGCTAGATTGGATTACGAAGCCGAAACTAAACGGCTTGTTGCATTGGGTAATAGTGGTCCTGCGATTAGTCCTGAAACTATAAAACCCATCGTCGAGCAGCTATTGAAGGGTATGACGCGGGCTGGTGAACCGGATGAAACGTTTACAATGCCTCGCCAAGAGCCTAGAGATAATCAGGATTCGCTCCCCGATGTGCCGGGCAGTAGGCTAGCACCAGACGGACGGCATTACGTACAGCATCCTAATGGGCAATTTATGCGAGTAGAGGCAAATGCCCCAGCAGGACAGCAATAAATTATATGACTTTCCTCCTGATGATAATCAAGATCAGGATCAAAGGTTGCCGGTAGAACCGCGTCAACCTCTTAAATTTACTGTTTATCCTAAGCAATCAACTTTCACCCCTGCACCATCTTCTGATGATACAAGTCAAAATGTATCACCTTATCCAGGTACCGCAAATCAACCTACAGTTGAACAATCTAAATATAATCTAGTTCCGGTTGATTATGATCCGTTTAAGTCGGATCAACAAAGTATGACACATCAACCGAGCACGATTAAATCATTATCGCAAGTCTATGATGAAAGTTCACCATTAGGAAAAGCAGCTATCTTTGGTGCTGCTGCACCATTCCTATTGGGAAAGAATTTAATTTATGAACCTATTAAAGCAGCAAAGGATTTGACAGAACAAGCATTGGCTGGTAAAGATGTGACACAAGACCCTGCTAATATTCCTAAAGCATTGTTGGCTGCGGGATTAGGTGGGACAGGCGGATTTGTGGGCACGAGTGAAGATGCACTTGCGAGTGGTGTAGGAATGGGTTTTAAAGATTTGTTATCTAAGCAGCGTGAATTAGAAGGTATGCGTCCTGCAATACGTGATCCTGATACACGTAAGATTTATGCAGGTAAGATAGATGAAAATTTAGATCATTCGGATATTATAAATAACATTGCCGATCCTGAGGTTAAGCAAAAGTTTATGGATGACTTGAATAGTGAAAATCCTGATTTTAAAAAGTTTGGATTTCTTGATAATAAAGGTAAATTCGTATCAAGAGATACATTAGATCAACAATATGGCGTAAGTGATAGTGGACAGTTAAAGAGTAAGTTAGCGATGTTTAGGAGTGATACTGCTGAAGCATCGCAAGCAGAGCAATCATTAGCTAAAATTACTAATCCTTATACGACAGATGCTTATCATGGAACGGTAGGGTTTAGAGGAGATAAAATAAAAAAAGATATCAGTTATGGTTCTAACAGGGCTGAATTTTATACAACTCCTGATATTGATTTAGCACATGGTTTTACAGGACAACAATTAAAGGGTACTTATACACCCGGATCACAAATATTACCATTAAAGTTAGATACGAGCAATTATCATGTTTATGATGCTAAAGGTCAATATTGGGATAATGTTAATCATAAGGCAATTCAAGAGGCATTAGAAGCAGGTAAGAAAGGTGTAACAATTAAAAATGTAACTGAGGAATATGGAGATAATCAAATTAGGAAAGGTGCGACAGTTCATATCTCGTTTGATCCTGGCACTGTACGATCAAGATTTGCTCAATTTGATCCTAATAAGTTTGGTCAATCTGGTTTATTGAAATCGGATACAAGTGAAGCAAGTCAAGCGGAGCAAGCTTTGAGTAAGGTTACACCTACATTTTATTCAGCAGTTGAGAATGCAGTTAATAATATTAAACAGGCTAAAGCGCCAGCCGAGCAATGGTTATCGACTATTCAGAATAGCAAAGGTGTTAAACCTGAAGAAATGGATTGGACTGGATTAAAAGATTATTTAAATGAGAATAAAGGTAATATGCTTACTAAGCAAGAGATACAAGATTATGTGAAGGCAAATAAAGTTGAATTGAAAGAGGTTAATAAAGGTTTTACATCATTTGATAAACAAAGATTAACTGAATTAGATAACAAATTAATGCAAAATGGTAAATTAGAAGGTGATGAAATAGCAGAATATGAACATTTAAGTAATGCTGAAAATTTACCTAGAACTAGTGGATTAGAAACTAAATTTTCTCAATATCAATTACCAGGTGGTGAAAATTATCGAGAGAAGCTATTAACGTTGCCGCCGAAAGATGCAAACACGAGATTAAAGCGATATGGTGAAATCCAAAAGCGAATGGATGAAATAGATAGCAGATTAGAAATTATATATAATGAAAATACAATTGAAGCTGGTAAGGAAAGAATTGGTCTTGAAAATGAAAGAAGCTTATTAAAGCGAGAATATAATTTATTGCCGCATCAAGGCGAAGAATTCAAATCATCTCATTTCGATGAACCTAATATCCTCGCTCATGTTCGAATGAACGATCGTAATATTGAAGGAAAGAAATCATTACATTTAGAAGAGATACAATCGGATTGGTTACAGAAGGGAAGGAAGGAAGGATTTAAGCAAGATTTAGAAAAAACTCCCGAAGGTAAAGAAATAAGAAATCTTGGAATAAATAAACCTTTAAATAGAGTTTCTGTTGCAGATATTGCATTTAATAAAGGTTCTGTTGATCTTCAAAATCGTTGGGCAAAAAGTATACAAAATTCATCTAATATTCCCGATGCACCATTCAAGAAAACTTGGCATGAATTAGTATTAAAACGAATGATTAGGGAAGCAGCAGAAAAAGGATATGATAGATTAAGTTGGACACCAGGAGAAGCACAAGCAGAACGATATGATTTGAGTAAGCAAGTTGATAGCATAGCTTCATCAAAGTTAGATAATAATTATCATCTTGAATTATATCCTAAAGGTCAAGAAGGAATGTCACATGCAATAGATGTTCCTGAAAATAAATTAGCTAATAATGTAGGAAAAGAATTAGCTGATAAAATAATTGCACATCATGATGAAAGTAAAACTGATTATTTTGGTCGTAAAGTTTGGAGTGGTCTTGATCTTAAAGTCGGTGGCGAAGGTATGAAAGGTTTTTATGATCAAATAATACCTAAAGCGTTGGAGAAGATAGGTAAGGAATATGGAGTTAAGGTGAATCAAGGTGAAATAAATAAATATACTGTTAATAAGTCTACTACTCAACCTGGAAAATGGGTATTACGAGATAAAGATAATAAAATTGTAAATAGTTTTAGTTCAAAGGAAAAAGCTGAATTAGCATCGAAAGATAAAGTACCTTACATCGATATTCCCCAAGGTTTAAAAGATCAAGCTATGCAAAAAGGATTTCCATTATTTAGTAGTGGATACAATTTTATCCCTGTTAATCATAATCCATATGATGTGAGTAATACACCAATTGAACCTATCAAAGGTTCACCAAATCCTAATTTATCTCGCAGTGAAGCGGCTAAGACGAAATGATCGATCCATTAATAAATGCTATTCTTGATAATCCGATGATGAAAAAAGTCATCGATAATCCTATTATTGATGACACTCATACCATACCTAATTCTTGGGGAGGTTCCATACCTCTTGACAATCCTGTCACTTATCGAGATAAAGATTTTCCAAAAACTATGACTGTTAATGGTGTAACATTCGATACTGGCGAACCTGCCGTGGTTCATGAGAATATTGAACAATTTGCCATGACTGCTATGATGAAAGGCGGCATGAATAGAGAAACAGCTTTGAAAGTCGGGTTCTGGCATTTTGGCGAGCCTGCGGAAGATGCGTGGTATAAGTCACATGGAATTAATCCTGATCAAGTTGAACCTAAATATAATCCTATTCTTAATAGAATAGCTAAACGTAAAGCTGATAATATTCCAAAAGACTTATTTAAAGATACTTATCCCGATGGTGATCCGTCAAAAGCTATTCCTGGTCCTATAGGTAAACCGACTGCTAAAGAAATTGAAATGGGACGTACTTTAGTCGAAAGATATTTAAATGGACTTAACGGAAAAACATAGAAAATACTTACTGCATCAACCTAAATATCATTTATTCGAGAAGGTGGCTGGTGAACTTGCTGGCGTATTCTACGATGCAGCACGTTCATCGGGTATGCAAAGTGAATATAAAAGTGCTAAAGCTTTTGCACGAGCTAAGTTTACTACATTCTTACCAAAAGCTATTGAATTATGTTTGTCGATGCTGCAACGTCCTGATATTAATCAAGCAATGAAAGATGAAATATATAATGCTTACCTTGAACGTGCTAATGATCCATATTTAAAAGAAATTGATCCGCACGATATGAATATGAAAGCTATTGAGAAATTATTACCAAAAGGTAAGAAAGAAGATGATATTGCAATTAAATTAGGTTCATTTTATCATAGAAAGATAAACTGATGGGTATTCGAAATGTCACAGTCTATGCGTGATATAGATCAAGCTCTTAAAGAAGCATTGGAATTAATTAAATTTGAACAAAAAATTAAACAAATGGCTAGTGAAACTATCGGAAAGGGTTCGGTAACATTAATTGAACGAAATGATGATCCTTACTGTAATTACGGTACTGCTGGAAGATAAGTTATGTGTGGGCATTTGAAAAACATATTTTATTGTGTACTTTAAAAGTGCAATGGGAAATTAAAATGGCCGGTGAGGTAAGTTCCATGATGGATAAATGGCGAAAGGCTCGACAGAAGCTTGTTGATAATATTGCTGCAGAAGTTGATAAACAAATAGCTTTGATGCCCACAATAGAAGCTGATGCCAAGGCGGCGCTCGCATTGCCTGCCGCGGAATTAAATAAAACACGCGATGAGATTAATGCTATTCACGATGAATTTGCCAGCTTGACGAATGGTGGTCCTATCCGCCCTTTGCCCGATACATTATCTGGAGGCGCACCATCGCCACCCGTGCAAGTGCCACAGCGACCATCTAGCCCTACTCCTGATGCAGTTAAGAATGTGGTGAATGAATTACAATGATTAACGTTTCAGAAATGAAGGATGATGAATTATTAGCATTCGGTCAAAAGATGGTCGATATGCATAATAATCGAAAGAATGCTTTAAGTAATGATATTCATATCGAACGATTAAAGACAAGGAAAGTTATAAGTCAAGATCATGAACAATGTGATAAGTTAGCATCATTGAAAGATCATATTAATCCTGAATATAAACTATTAATGGAAGCCATCGATCAAGAAATTGTTAAAAGGAATTTAAGATGAGTAAAACACCTGAAGAAATTGCTGCTTTGGAAGCAGCACGTAAAATGGTTAATATGACTGGTGTAGCAACAAAGGATGATAATGGTAACGTTATTGAAACAAAAGAAGATGACAAAGAAACAGGAAGTGAAGAAAATAATACAAATAATAAAGAGAATATTGAAAATACAAATGAAATTACAGAAACTGAAGGAAATAAGCAAGAAACTGAAATTGAAAAGATAGAAAAGACTGAAGAAGAACTAGAGACTGAAAAACAAGAAGTTAAAACTACTGCTGAAAAGGCACGCGTTCAACGAAAGATTGATAAAGAGGTTGCCAAGCGAAAGACGCTTGAAGAAGAACTTGCAGAAACAAAACGTCAACTTGCTGCTGCTAAAGAAGGCAAAGAAGGCAAATTTGATGAAGATGAAGTTGATAAGCGAGCTAACGCTAAAGCAGAACAAAAGGTTGCAGAACGTGAATTTTTAAATGCAAGCAATCGACTTGCTGATGCTGCGGAAAAGCTTGATAAAGATTTTATAAAGAAGATCAAAGTTATTGCTGAAGAAACCGCACCTATTCCAGGTCATATGATCGGAATTTTAGATGATCTTGATAATGGTGGTGCAGTGCTAGTTTCATTAGCTGATGATGTTGATGAATACGAACGTATTATAACTTTATCTCCTGCAAAGGCGGCTGTTGAATTGACCAAATTATCAGTTAAACTTGCAGCAAAGCCTGCATCTAAAGCAGTTTCTAAAGTTCCTAAGCCTATCGAACCTATCGGTGGTAAAACATCAGGTACAAATAACGATATGGTTATTACTGATAAAGATACTCAAAATATGAATGAATTTATTCGAAAGCGAAATATTCAAATTGCTGAAAGACAGAAGATGAAAGCAGCAGGATATCGATAATGACAGATGAAGAAATTAAAATGCATGGCGAGTCAATGTTGCATAAGATATTTAGTGCACGAAAAGATATAAAACAACGAATATTAATAGTTTTAAATGAAGAAGAAAGATGGTTATTAGTAGAATTGTTAGCAAAAGCAACGGAACGGGAACAAGTTATAGTCGGACCGTAAATGAACAATTCTGGTATTTATCTAATCGTCAACGTTATCAATAATAAACTATATGTTGGTAGCGCTGTCGATTTTCAAGATCGATGGCGATTGCATAAGCTTGAACTAAATAGAAACAATCATTGCAATCGTCATCTACAAGCTGCTTGGAATGCATATGGCGAAAGCTGCTTTCAGTTTCATGCTATAGAATATACAAGTGACCTGTTAGCACGCGAACAATATTGGATTGAACGTCTCAACTCAACCAATATTGATATCGGATATAATATATGTGCCGTAGCTCGCAATCGTAAAGGTGTAAAAGCGAGTGATGAAACAAGAGAAAAGTTGCGACAATCACATTTAGGTCATAAGCAGTCAGAAGAAACTAAAGCTAAGCGTCGAGTAAAGATGACAGGAAATAAATTCAATAATGGACGAAAGCAAACTGACGAACATAAGGCTGCAATTTCTAAAGGTTTAACAGCTAGAAAGCATTCAAAAGAAACTTTAACTAAAATCGCAGCTTCTAATACAGGAAAGAAACGTTCTGCTGAAACGCGAGAACGAATGTCGATTTCTGCGCATAAGCGTTGGAATAAGGTTGACATTATCTAATAATTGTGGGCAAAAGTATTCAGCCGCAGCGACGGCTTTAAAAACGCTGGTTACTAAAGCGTCTTGATCCGCTTAATGGTCATGGAAAGCTCGCCTAATTTTTTTATTTGGCTAGAGCAAGCTAACTTTTCAAATTTTTGTTGTTTTTGGCTGCTTTGCAAAGTTGCTTTAATTTATAGTTTTAATCAGAATTTAGGAAAGATGGATTATAATTATGGCCGGCAACTCACTTTTGACCATCGACATGATCACTGCAGAAGCAGTGCGATTGTTTAAAAACTCTAATCTTTTTATTATGAATATGGATACGCAATATGACGGTTCTTTTGCCGTTGATGGTGCAAAGATCGGTTCAACTTTGCGTATCAGATTACCTAACGATTATGTTGTTAGGCAAGGTCCTGCATTGCAATTGCAGGCTACTAATGAACAGTTTACTACTTTAACTGTTTCTGATCAACGTGGTGTTGACGTTCCATTTACTACCGCAGAACGTACTATGGCAATTGACGATTATTCGGAAATTGTTATGGCACCTATGATTAATAATCTTGCTGGTAAAGTTGCAGCAGCGGTTATGTTAGGTTCGGAAGGTGGTGTTTGCAATTTAGTTAGTAACGTTGACGGCGGCGGTAATATTATCGATCCGACAATGGATACTTTTCTTGCTGGTAATGCAGTATTGGATACTTTTAGTGCCGATACTATGGATAGGCGTATTGTCCTCGATCCGTTTGCCGATGCTCGTGCCGTTTCGGCTCTTGCTGGATTGCTTAATCCGTCGCAGGAAATTTCAGCTCAGTTTCGTAGTGGTTCGATGAAATCTGGTTTGGGATATGGTCGATGGTTTAGGGATCAAACTGCTATTAAGCATACTACTGGTACATTTAGTGCTGGTGGTACTGTAAATGGTGGTGGTCAAACTACTCCATTTACTGGTGGTAATATTACTGTTAATCCTACTACTGGTACATTAAATCAAGGTGATATTGTTACTTTTGCGAATGTTAACTCAGTCAATAGGGTTACTAAGCAAAGTAACGGGTCACTTGCACAGTTTGTTATCACTGCTCCTGTTATTTCTGGTGCGACTACTATTCCGATTTATCCTGGTTTGATCCCTAGTGCGACTGGTTTAGTCGGTGGCCCTGATGTTCAATACCAGACTGTTGACGCTTCGCCTATTAATGGCGCAGCGATGACATTGGTGACGCCTGCAAGTTCTGTTTACCGCAAGTCTATTGCTTATGTGCAAAAGGCTGTTACACTTGCTACTGCTGATTTGGTCATGCCAAAGAAGGCAGTTGAAGAAGCAGCGCGAGCAAATTATGATGGAATTAGTATTCGTATTTTAACTGATTATTTAACTAATTCCGATCAATTGGCAACACGCATTGATGTTTTATTTGGGTTTAAGTATATTAAGCCCGAATGGTTGTGCGTTGTCGCTGGTAAGATTTAACGAGCCTCCCCAAACTTAGCCGGTTAAGGCACCGGCTATTTTTTCATTATTTTAATAGGTGAATATTATGGCTGATTTTGATAGCAGTATCGGACAACACGATGCCCACAAATATAGTGCGAGTAATCCTCATCCTATGCATGGTAAAGACCCTAATATCATGAATGAATTAGGACATACTTATTATCCTAAATACGTTCATGAGTATGATGATAAGGGTGCCATTGTTTATGATAAAGTGGTTCTTCAGTTAACCCATCCAACTAAGGGAAGCACTTACGATAGCCTTCAGCATCCTTCATTAAGTCAACATTCCAGAATTGTTAATAATGAAGATGAAGAAAAAGAAGCTAACGGAGATGGTTATTTTTTTACGCATGTAGAAGCTAAAGCAGCTAACAAGACGTCAAAGAAAACTGTTGAAAAAGATAAGTTAGAAAGAGATCAAGCTCAAACTAAGTTAGATAAAGATACTAAAGTATGGCCTGAAGCTAGAGGTAAATAATTAGCGGGTGGGAGCAGGGTTCAATAGTTTAAAGCCTGCCCCGGTACTATTGAACCCTGTTTTTCAATTTTAGAAGGAAAATATTTATTATGGAAACACTTAGATATTATACTGAAGCTGATTTTCCGATGACTGTTAAATTTACTGATCATAGTAATGAATTAAAAGTATTTGAAACAATCAAAGATTATCAAGACAATAAAAGACCTTTTGTTGTGGTAAAGGCTCACTGGAAATCAGGTTTAGCTGAATATCGTTGTCATCAAATAATTAAAGCTGGCAAGTTGAAACAAGCTATTGTTGCTGGAAAACCGATTGTTGCAATTGTTGAAGATTGTAACGATAATGATTTTCAAGTCGAAATGCCAGATGATGCTTTTAAATGTGGTGGCATTCCCGTTATAGGTGATTACATAGTTATTTATGAAGATGGTTATAAGTCTTGGTGGCCGGCTAAAGTATTTGAAGAGGGATATAATAGAATAGAACGTAGTTAATTATGCCTGCACTTAATGCTAAAACAGCACGAGATTTTATCACACTTGCTTTGAAAGAAGCAGGTGTGTTAGGTGTTGGTCAGACGGCACTTGCGGAAGATATGAATGATTGTTTAGTGTATCTTCAGCGAATGACTAATCAATGGCAACGTCGGCGATGGATGGTGCCGAGTTTAACCGATATATCTGCTATAGGTAACGGAGCTAAATCTAATACTGTCGGCCCTGGTGGTTTTTTTAATGTAACTCCAAGACCGCGACAAATTAAAGCTGGTTATTTTATTTTAAATGCTTCGGCTGGTCTTGGTGCAACTGTCAGTTTACCGCTTAGTCAAATTTTTAGCTATGAAGATTATGCTAGAATTACAGTTAAGGATTTAGCTACATTTCCTGAAAATTTCTTTTATGATAATGCATTTCCTTTAAGTAATTTATTTGTTTGGCCTATTCCAGATAGTTCTTATACAATTCATATAATTGTTGAAAGTGATTTAGGTTGGCCAAATACGCTTGATAGTGTATTTACGATGCCGGAAGAATATGCTGAAGCAGTGCATTATAATTTGGCAATGCGTATTTTTTCTGCATATGATATTGATCCTAAACCTTCAACAGCAGGATTAGCTAAAGTTGCATTGAATACAATTAAGGTTGCTAATACTCAAATTCCTGAAATGCAAATGCCTCCTGGATTAAGAAAAGGTAAAGCATTTTCATTGTGGAACCCAGATGGATATTGAACATGATTATTAATGAACCAATTAACGTTCCTAAGATGACTTTTGAAGAAGAAATGATATTACACCAAAGAGTATTTTGTTCAGCTACTATTCAAAATGATCCTAGAAAGAAAAAATTAGCTGAAGAATATTATAAAGAACGTAACAGATTATTTGATGAAATGTACAAATGAAATTACCATTATTAGGTAATCCATATCAAGGTAGGAGTTCCATAGCATCGGCGCAACGTGCGATTAATGTGTATGCAGAAGATAATGCAGAAGCACAATTAAGCCCTTTTCCATTTACTGAATATTTAACACCGGGTACTTTATTATTTACATCGGCTGTTGTTGCTCCTGGTGCAAATGGTACGGTACGTTGTACATATCGTGCGAGTACAGGTGCAGGATATATTGTAGTTGGCCCTTCTGTTTATTTTATGGCTATTAATGGCGCACTTGTACTTGTGGGCACAATTCTTGATCAGCCTACACAAGTTTATATGGCCGATAATGGTTTGGCGGTTGTTTTAGTTGATGGTACTACTACTGGTTATGCTATTAACTTAAGTAATAATGCTTTTGGAACTATTATTGATCCTAGTTTTCTCGGTGCTAATTTTGTTTTGTTTCTTGATACGTTTTTTGTATTTAATCGGCCTAAAACTAATCAATTTTATACGTCATTAGCTCTTGTTACTTACGCTCTATTAACTGGCGGTACGTCATTTGATCCATTAGACATAGCTGCTAAATCTGGTTCTGCTGATATTATTGTTACTATTCTTACCGTTCATCAAAATTTATGGTTAATCGGTGCTTTAACAACTGAAATTTGGATTGGTACAGGTTCGGCGGATTTCTTCTTTCAACAGGTTCAAGGTGCATATATAGATCATGGTTGCGGTGCTGCATTTTCAGCGGCAACACAAGATGTTTTGACATTTTGGTTAATGCAAGATAGAGAAGGACACAATATTATTGTAAAGGGTGAAGGATACGACGTTGAAGAAATATCTACACCTTATATAGTTGATCAAATTAATAATTACGGTACATTTTCTGATGCAATAGGTTTTTGTTTTCAAACTGATGATCACGCCTTTTATGCAATAGTATTTCCGACAGCTAATAAAGGGTGGTTATACAATTTAAAAACAAAACGTTGGTGCGAGTGGTTATCAAGTGATATAAATGGAAATTATAATAGACCGCTTGCTAATTGTTGTATGTTTTGGCAAGATCGAATTATTGTAGGTGATTTTACTAACGGTAATATTTATATATTAGATTTCAATACTTTTACTGATAATGGAATGCCCATTATTCGTGAAAGAAGATTAGCACATATGATACAAGATGGTGATAGAGTACGATATAAGCAAATTATAGCTTCTATAAAAGTAGGTACAGCAAACCCGCAAGACCCTAATGTTGATTTTCCAATTTCATTAAGTTGGTCTGATGACGGCGGAATTACATTTGGTCAAGAGGTTGAACAAAGTTTAGGTAAGGGTGGTCAATATTTGACACAACCGTCTTGGTGGCGATTAGGCGAGGCAAGAGATAGAGTTTTTAGATTTCAATGGTCAGCACCATTTCAAACTGCATTTCAAGGTGCATTTATTGAATTTACAAAATCACGACATTAAATGGCTTTAATATTACCACGACTTGATGCTAGACTTGTAGATCAATATGGTTTAGCGTTGCCGCCGTGGACAACGTTTTTTCAGCAGTTTGTGCAAGCGCCGAGTGCTGGAATAGCTTTGATTGTAGGCAGTTCTCCATTTATTTATATTGTTAAAGAACCTGGATTAATAGCAGTTGTTGGTGGAACTGTTTCGGCGATTGCTTTTATTCGTGGAACTATTAATATAGATGTGACAGGACAAAAATTAATTCCAGTCTATATTAAAGATATAATTAAGGTTACATATACTGGATTACCAGTTATAAACTTTTTATCGGCATTATGACAGATATTACATATTACGATAAGCTTACTCAATTAACCACAAGAGAAAAGATTAATGCTCTTGAAGATTTAATGCGTCAACAAGAGCAAGTTGAATTAGAGGTTAAACATCATTTTGCTTATGGTACTTATACACGAGAATTGTTTATACCGAAAGGTATAATGCTTACAGGTAAGATACATAAATATAGTCAATTTAATATATTGATTAAAGGTGAAATGTCAGTTTTGATTGATGATCATGTAATGAGAATTAAAGCACCTTTTTACGTTGTTTCTAAAGCTGGTACTAAACGAATTGCGATAGCTCATGAAGATTGTATTTGGTTAACTATTCATGGAACGCATGAAACAGATTTAGAAAAGATTGAAGAATATTTTATTGCTCAAACAGAGCATGAATATTTAGAATTTTGTGGGCAGATGAAATGGCTTGGGTAGCGACAGCTATTATAGGTGGTTCGGTTGTAAGTGCCGCATCTACTGCTTATGGAGCAAGCAAAGCAGCTAGTGCGCAAGAGCAAGCTGCTCAATTAGCTGCTCAAACTCAAATGAATATGTATAATACGACAAGGGGGGATTTAGCACCCTTTCGTCAAATAGGTCAAACTGCTGCTACAGATTTAACTAATCGTCTTGGTGATTTAACTGCTCCGATCACGATGGATCAAGCGACATTAGAAAAGACACCTGGATATCAGTTTAATCTTTATCAAGGTGAAAAAGCTGTTGATAATTCTGCTGCTGCAAGAGGTTTGGGCGAAAGTGGTGCAGCATTAAAAGGTGCAGCTACTTTTGCGACTGGATTAGCTGATAATACTTATCAACAACAATTTCAAAATGCTGTTGTCAATCAAACTAATGCTTATAATCGATTAAAAGGATTAGTCGATACTGGTGAAAATGCTTCTGCTCAAACTGGTGTATTAGGACAGCAAGCTGCTACTCAAATATCAGGAGCACAGATAGGTGCAGGTAATGCACAAGCTGCTGCTGATAATGCAATTGGTGGTGCAGTTGGAAATGTAGGTAATAATATTGCAGGTTATGCGATGTATAAAGGTTTATATGGTAATTCTAACTATGGAACTGCAAATTCAACTTATGCTAGAATGGGTGGTGCAGGACCATTTCAACCTACAGGATAAATGAAAATGATAAAAGAACAAGAAAATAATAAAGCAATTAAATTTAATCGTACAAGTCTGACTGAAGAACAATTTGAATATGGAAAAGATGTAATTAGACGAGCAATTAAAGAATTTAATCCAAAGGAAAATGAAAATGATAGCAAATCATGAAATGGCTTTACTTATCGATAAAAAAGGTAAGAAAGCTGATGATATATATGTAATTCCTGCTTTTGAAAACCTTCCTTTGGATCATGACGTTTATCATGCAGATTATGTTTTACTTGAAGGTGAAATAATCAGCATTGAAACTATAGAAAGATTAAAAGTTTTAGTTAATATAAATGCTCCTAAAACAATAAAACCGCCATTTACTGAGCATAAAATAAAAATACCTTGTCCATATGATCAAAGTCGAGAAATGTTTATTTATGGTCTTAGTGGTAAAAGAAAGTAAATTAAAATGCCTTTTACACCTTTTATTAAATGGTTGAATAATCACGGATTATCTAATCATTATTGTGCAAAATTGTATAGTATTTTAGGTTGGCTTTATTGGTATAAAGCGAGATACTTTTAATGCCTGATATCGATACATCCTCATATCCTCATCCGCAACAAGGGCAAAATCCTCTTGATATTGCTGGCAAGCTTCAAGGACTTGAAAGCAATCGTATCGGTATTGACCAACAGAAATTACAATTAGCTAATCAGCATTTTCAAATTGTTAATCAATCATTAGGTTCTTTATTATATAAGCCCGATCTTACTGCTGATGATATTGTAGGCGAAAGTCAAAAATTAGTTAATCTTGGTTTAATGACACCTGATCATTTTTCACAATTTGTTAGTGCTATTCCTGGTAAAGCTCAATTACAGAAAGACCCTCAAGCTTTACAAAAATATTTAACTGTTACTCGTAATCAAGCTTTATCTAATATGGAGGCTTTAAATTGGTATGGAGGTAGCGGTACAGGTTTTACAGATACAGGTAATGCAATTCAACCGTATAGTGTTAGACAAGGTGCTGCAGTTGCTACTAGTCCGCCAATTGCAAAAAATTTACCTGTAACACAACCAGAATTTAAACCTAATTCAGGTAAAACGGGAGTTGTCGGATCGCCAAATTTATCGCCTAGTTCATTACCTTCTGCTGGTTTTTCAGGAGAAGCGCCACAACAACAGCAAGCACCTATGACAGGTGGTGCTATTCCTGGTGCTACCTCTGTTCCGACTACTACGGTACGCAAGCCTACAGCTTCGGCGCAAGCGCCTGCACGATTACCTATTCAACAATCACAAGCACAACCTGATCAACCGGCAAGTGTAACTGATCGTATTAATGCTGCTACAGGTGAACGTGGGCTTGGCCCACCACCTATGTTTGATGAAGGCAAAGCACAATATTTAGCTGATCAAAATAATGCAAAATCAAAATTGGAAGGATTAAGACCAGCTATTCTTGCATTATCTAAATTAGATGATTTACGTACTGGTCCTGGTACACCATTATATAATCAAACTGTAGCATTTTTTAAAACATGGGGTATTATTCCTACTCAAACACCTAACGATCCCACAGCAGTTTATCAAGAATTAAATAAATATTTTCATCAATATATGAAAGGGCGCGGGGGACGTTCCGATGCTGATTTAAATGCAGCAGAGCAATCTAGTCCTAATTTAGGATTACAAATTAATCCTGCATTACGGGATTTAACTATGAATGCTGTTGCACAAGATCGTGTTGATGCAGGAATGCCCGGTGCATTTAAAGGTACTCAATTTCAAAATTATGGAGCACATCGAACTAATTATGCATCAACACAAGACCTTCGCGCAGCACAATTAGATTTAATGAAACCTGCTGAAAGAAAAGCAATTATGGATGAAATGAGAACTAAACAAAATACCCCCGAAGGTCAAAAATTTATAAACACATTAAAGAATTTACGATCACAACAAATTGTTAATCCGCCAACACAATCGCAATAAATATTATGCCTAACGATTTTGATAATTTATATAATGAATTTGTAGGACCACAACAGCAAACAAAACCTGCTGTTGCTAATCCTGATTTTGATAATTTATATAATGAATTTGTAGATAAAGGACAAGCTGCAACACAAGCGGAAGCACCTACAAAATGGTGGCAAGGATTAGCTAATGATCCGACATGGGCTGGATTAGCTAAACGTGTTGGCATAAGCGGTATACGTGGTATGGCAGATATTTCTGATACTGCTCTACATGGTGTACAAAATGTAATTAGTACTATTGCAAATAAAACATTACCGGAAAATTTATCTACTTCAATTCGTCAAGGTTTTGAAGAAAGTCAAGCACAAGATAAAGCATTAAGAAATTTATATAATAAAGAATTTCCTTCATCTGATAGTATTATACCTAACACAACAGATGTTGGTCGAATGGCTGGACAAGCTATTGCAACTGCACCTGTTATGCCAATTAAAGCCATTCAAGTTGGTAGAGCACTCGTTGGTGCTTTGCCCACAATATCTGCAACAGGTGCTAAAATAGCAGCACCTCTCATTAATCGTTTAGCTGGTGCATCTGTAGCGGGCGGTATTGGGGGAGCAACATTAGGTGCAACAACAGCTTCAACCAGCGATGATGACACATTAAGTAATGTGGGCAAATCGACATTAAGCGGTATGATTGCCGGTCCTGCTTTGGGTGCTCTTGGAAGCACTGCAAAAGCAGTTGGTGGAAAATTATTTGGTAATATTGGTTATTCAACAGCAGAGTTAGCTAAACGTGCTGAAGAATTAGGAATTAATCTTAAAGCAACACAAGTTTCGAGTAGTCCTTTATTAAAGAAATATGATCAAGTTAGTGGAATGCTTCCATTTTCTGGAGCGCAAGGAACTAGTGATACACAAATACAACAATTTACTCGTGCTGTTTCTAGAACATTTGGACAAGACACAAGTGAAATAACTCCGCAAGTTATTGCTGATGCGCGAAAGCAAATTGGTGGTAATATGGAGAATATTTATAAAGGTGCTACTGTTAAAGTAGATAAACCTTTTGCACAAGATTTACAACAAGTAATTGATGATGCACAAGGTACACATGCTGATAGCGAATTAAAACCAGTAATGAATCAAGTTAAAAATGTAATTTCTAAAATAGATCAAAATGGTGAAATTAGCGGCGATGCTTATCATGGATTAACTAAATATAATGCTGTTCTTTCTAAAGCACAGCAATCGGCAAATCCTAATATTGCTAATTCTGCTAATCAAGTACGAAATGCGTTAGAAGATGTATTATTTCGTAATTTGCCTGCTGATCAGCAACAAGCTTTATCGCAAGCTAGATCACAATATAAAGCTGCTATGACTGTGAAGCCTTTAGTTGATCAATCTGCTGAAGGTTATGTTAGCCCATTAAAATTAATGCAAAAAGTTATTAACTCTCCTGGTGGCAAGTTACGTTCTGGTGAATTAGGAGAATTAGCAGATATAGGACGTAAGTTCTTTCCGACACCTTCGGATAGTGGTACGCCACTCGGAACTATGTTATTACAGGCTATACATGATCCGAAATCAGCTATAGGTGCGGCTGGTGGTGCTTTGTATAGCGGTGCTGCTTTTACAGATGTTGGATTAGGTGGAATGGGTTTGGCTGCTAATCGTTTAATTCGTTCTGCCGTAAACAGTAAAATGACTAGAAATGCTATTATTCGTGGTGGTATGGGCGAAACTTATGGAAATATTAATAAACTTACTGATACCATTGCACCTTATTCGGCACAGTTATTGAATAAACCAAATGATAAACAACAGAAATTACCTATTGCATTAAGTCAATAGTCATCACGATTATTATAGTAATCAATACTTATAATACCAAATAATGTTAATATAAATATGATAAATTCATAAGCAATTACACACATGCATGCAAATATTATTCCATGCCAATTAATGTAATCGAAAAAATACCATGCTGTTAAACACCATACGGACCAGAAAATGAAAAGTTTTACTCGATTATTCATTATTACTTTCCTTATTTGCATTCCTATTTATTATATTTATGCTCAAACTGCGAGTATTTTGCCGCCTGCCGAAACTCAGTTCTTTGATGCAAATGGAAATCCTTTAAGTGGCGGTACGGTTGATTTCTATATTCCAAATACATTTACACGAAAGACGACTTGGCAAGATGCAGCGGAAACTATTCCTAACGCTAATCCTGTTATCCTAGATGCAGCGGGAAAAGCATTAATACTTGGTAGTGGTTCGTATCGTCAAATCATTAAAGACAGTCTTGGAAATTTAATTTGGGATCAAGTAACGACTGCCCCATTACCTAGTTCTGGTGCCACACTTACAGGTGACGGTAATGCTGTAGGTACAATTAAACCTTATATTGGACTTGTAGCGCCAGCACAATATTTATTTGCTAATGGTCAAAATATTTCGCGTACTACATATAGTGCTTTAATTGGTGTTATGACACAAGTTAGTAATGTAGTTTGTCAAAGTGGTAATCCTACTATTACTGGTTTATCTGATACAACTCAAATTCCTAATGGTGCTGCTGTAGAGTTAGCTTGTGTACCTAGCGGAACAACTGTTCTTTCAACTACATCTACTACAGTTACCTTAAGTATGAATAGTACAATTAATGGAAACGCTACAGCAACGTTTTTTCCATTTGGTAATGGTGATGGAGTTACTACATTTACATTACCTGATATGCGAGGTGTTTATCTTGCTGGTCGTAATAATATGGGTGGTAGCGCTGGAACTAAATTAAGTACTACTTTTTTTAGTTCTGCTAATCCGAATGCTTTAGGTGCAATAGGTGGTGCTCAGTCTCATACTATGACTGTTGCTGAATTAGTTGCTCACAATCATACTGTAAGCATTACTGATCCTGGTCATACACATACAGTCGGTATTGGTACAAATAATATATTTCAAAATGGTGGTGCAACTCCTGCTGAAATTGCAACTGGTACAACTACATCAAGTACAAATACGACGGGTATAACTGCGACAACTGCAAATAATGGTACTGGTAATGCATTTACTATAGTTCCTCCTACTATGACGGTTAATTATGTTATTAAAGTTTTACCCGACACAAGCATTTCAACATCAAATGTTGTTACATCATTAGGTGGTTTAACTGGCCCTATTGCTTGTGGTACTAATATAACTTGTAGCGGTACTACTATTTTTGTTAATACTACAGGTGGTGGAACTGTAGCGAATGCTTCCACAGGACAATTAGGTTATTATGCTAGTAATGGTACTACAATTTCTGGTAATACGAATGCTAATATTACAAATGGTGCTTTAACGTTAGGTACTGCTAATACTACATTAGGTTCACTTATTTTAGAAGGTTCTACAAGCGGTGCAGTTACTCTTACACCACAAGCTGTTGCCGGCACTCCTACAGTTACATATGGAACTAATAGCGGTACTCCTGCTGTAACTGCTTCTGCTCCTATTGTACTTAATAGCGGTACAGGTAATTTAACATTAAATGCTATAGCTAATGCAAATTTAGCTAATATGAATGCTAATACTATTAAGGCAAATAATACAGGTGGTGCTACTACTCCAAGTGATTTGACTGCTGGTCAATTAGGTGCAATGCTTTGTGTACCAAATACGCAAATATTTATTAGTGGTGCTGCTCAAACTTATACAACACCTACTTGTAATGGTATTACTGCAACTTGGCTTGAATTACATTTACAAGGTGGGGGTGGTGGTGGCGGCGGATCAGGAACTACTGCAACAAGTGCTAGTAATGGTAATACATCTTCGTTCGGTGCTTTAACTGCAAATGGTGGCGGTGGTGGTACTAATTCAGGTGTTAATGGCGAATCTGGTGCAGGAGGAACTTGCAGTGGTAGTTTAGGTACTCAACAAAATTTTGTTGGTGGTATGGGAGAAGTCATAAATAATGCTGCAAGTACGTCGGGTGGATATGGTGCAGCGAGTTATTACGGTGGTGCTGGCGCCAATGGAATAACAAATGCTGTTGGTCAAGCGGCTGCTGCTAATACAGGTGCAGGAGGCGGTGGGGCGGGCATGGGCGCTGCTGGTGCCGGTCCTGGTGCTGGGGGCGGTTCGGGTTGTCACATTTGGTCAATAGTCACTGCTCCCGCTGCCACTGCTCTTTATACCGTTGGTGCAGCAGCAGCAGGTGGTACTGCTGGAACAAGTGGTCAAAATGGTGGTCAAGGTGCAGCAGGATTAATTATTGCAACAGCACATTGGCAATAAGGGAATTATAAATGTTAACAATTGAAATACTAAAACGACGTTGGCCACAAGGAAATCAACACGTACCTAATTTAATCGAAGGTATTATTGATAGTGCTCCAAGTGTGTTTGATCGATATGGGATTAAATCAGCACTTGTATTAGCTCATGCTATGGGACAATTTTCTGAAGAATGTGGTTGCGGTTTGGAAATGATAGAAAGTCTAAATTATAGTGCTGAAAGATTACGTCAAATATTTCCTACTCATTTTACATTAAGTATGGCGCAAAGATGGGAACATAATGAAAAAATGATAGGTCAAATAGCTTACGGTGGTCGAATGGGAAATGCGCCACCACCAAGTACAGATGGATTTGACTTTCGTGGTGCTGGCTTGTCACAAGTTACAGGTCGTGAAGGATTTGCAAAATTACAAGCTAAATTAGATCAGATGAATGCAGGATTTAACATTTTGAATAATCCTCAATTGATCATTAGCCCGCAGCATACATTTGAATGTGGAATTGCTGATTATATCGTTTGCGGCTGCTTGCCTTTTGCGGAAAAAGACGACACTATCCATGAAACACGAGCGTTAAATGGTGGTACTAATGGCTTGCTAGAACGCAAACGACAAATTTCATTTTGGAAAAAGGAATTACTATGAATTTAATAAATAAAGATCAATTATTAGGGATATTGCGTGCAGTTATCCCTGCTTTAATGGCTTATTTTGTTGGTCGTGGTTGGATTAGTGAAAGTTCTGCTGGGGAAGTAGGTGCAGCAATTATTACATTAGCTGCTGCTGGTTGGTCAGTTGGTGTTCATACAGATAGCGCTAAAATTGCTTCTGTCGAAGAAATGCCAGCTATTAAAAAGATTGTAGTAGATGCATCGGCACCTATAGGCGAAGCTGCGTCACAAGCAGCAATTGATAGAGATAGACCAAAAGTTGCTACTGAAACATTCGCTCCTACATCGTCAATTGGTAGATTTGCGAAATGAGTAAATCATATGTGGACCGAGCATGAATTTCAAGTTCTAAATGGTAAGTTGGACGCCATTCTTTCAAATGTTCAACATATTCAGCAAAAAGAAAGATACATTATGGCACTAGCAGATGATCTTAATAATGCGGTAACCGCTCTTGCTACTGCATCGGCGGCAGAAGACGCTGCTGTTCAAGTAGAACTTACTACACTTGCTAAAGCTATTGCGACAGCGGACCCGGCTACTCAAGCGGCGGTGAATCAGGCTATCTCGAACATTGGAACTATCACAAGTAAGGTCGCCGCGGATACGGCCGCGCTTACGGCTTCTATTCCCGCAGCGACTACGGTACCTCCGCCGCCTCCTCCTCCGCCGCCGCCGGTTCCTCCGACAGTAACGCCTCCGGTTGTGGCAACGCCTCCGGTGACTGCTCCGAATGCATCTCCCCCGAGTGCACCTCCAGCGAGTGCTGTTACACCGCTTGGTGGCCGACGACGATAAGTTTATATAAAAAGTGAGCGGGATTATTATCCCGCTCATATAATTTCGAGGATAAGTGATGTTTAAGTTAGGTAAAAAACCAGCACGAGCAGGTTCTATAAAGTTTGGATTTGCTCAATTTTTTAATGCTTCCGATTTACCTAAACCCCCGTTGGTATTTGGACGAGTAGGTCTTATTCATAATTGGGGGATGTTGGCGAATGATAAAGTAAGTAATTGTGTATTTGCTGGTGCTGCACATGAGACGATGTTGTGGCGAGCATGGGCTGATACTCCAGTCCCGACGTTCACCGATCAGAATGTGATTTCTGATTATGCCAAGGTTGCGGGGTATGATGGCACTGAAGCCAGCGATCAGGGTACCGATTTGGCGGCTGCTGCTGCATATCGAAAGCAGGTTGGCATAATAGATAATAGTGGTACTCGTCATCAGATCGATGCTTACGTTTCGCTGCGTCCAGGCAATTTAGATGAACTGGCACTTGCTGTTTATTTATTTGGTGCTGTAGGAATTGGGCTGGAAATGCCTTCCAGTACACAGGACCAATTTGACAACGCGGAACCATGGGTTTTAGTAAAAAGTTCACCTACTGAAGGTGGTCATTATGTACCGTGTATCGGTCGCAACTCAGTTGGTAATTTTCTTGTAGTAACCTGGGGCCGACTACAAGCGGTTACTCCCGACTTCATTTTAGATAAGATGGACGAAGGTGCCGCTTATCTATCGTTTGAACAGATGCGAGGAAATGTTAATCCGCGCGGCTTTGATGTAGTAGGATTACGCAAAGCATTGGCAGAATTATAAAGGAAAATGTCATGATAAAAAAAGACAAGTTATTAGACCCTGATGAAATACAAGTAGCGATTATAGCAGCTAAAGAAGCTGCATCAAATATCACCTATATGGGAGTTAACGTAGGATCACGTATTTCTGATGATGAGTATCGTAACATTGTAACGGCAATTGTTACAGCAATAGAAAATTATCGTTCTGGACGGATCATTTAAGGATAAGTTTAATGAGAAACGTTAAGATATTAACAATCATTGTGGGCGTATTTGTATGCGCTGCTTGTATTTCTGCATCATCTAATCATAGCGATGATATACATATCAATACTAATTCTTGCTTAAGTTGGTTGCCAGATCGCGGTTATGTTGATGTTTGTCAACCGGCATCTTTTGGAGAAAGGTGGGGAATATCTTCATCTCAGCCAGTGCAAGCGATGCAAGTAAGCCATTTAAAATGTTGGCGGTTAAATTCAAAATCTATAATTCATAAATACAAAAGGAAAAGTATATGAAGAAGATTGCTATGTTTACTCTTGCAGCGACCCTAAGTTTAGGTAGTTGTGCTACTACAGGAAGTATTACTCCTGTTAATGTACAATCGGCTATTACTGCTGTACAATCGGCGGCTGTTCAAGCTTGCGGATTTTTGCCAACTGCAAGTACAGTATCCGCAATACTAGCTTCTTTTGTACCTGGAGCTAGCGCAATTGAAACATGGGTTGTTAATATAGCTGATCAGATTTGTGCAGCAGTTGCACCTCTTAAAGGGCAAAAACTAAGAGCGGCGTTAGCTCCTACTGTTAATGGTGTTGTAATTCATGGGCGATTTGTTCAATAAACAAAGGAATAATAAAATGCCAATAGGTCTATTATTTTGGATGTTAATGATTTTATGGTTAATTTTTGGTGGTATATGGTGGCGTAATGGTAGTAATTGGTCTTATGGATGGGGCGGTAACATGTTGTTGTTATTCGTCCTTCTTTTCCTTTTAGGATGGCATGACTTTGGCTTTATTCTGCAAGGTGGTGGCATTGGAGGAAGATAATCATGATTAAGAAATTAGCACTTGCTCTTGCTCTTTCTGTTTTAGCTTTACCTGCATTTGGTGCTACTGTTACTTTGACATGGACTAATCCGACTACACATACAGATGGATCACTTATTACTGGTGCATTAACAACTAGTATTTTTGATGTTGTTACACCAGTAACGGGACCTGCTCTTGCGTCTGTATTGGTTGGAACTGGTGTATCACCATTTACGACACCTGTACTTGCAAGTGGTGGTCATTCATTTACGGTTATTAATTGTGAAGCTGGTGGCGGATGTTCCGCTCCTAGTAATGCTGTAGTTGAGATAGTTGCTCCTGCTGTACCAAATGCGGTGACCGATCTTAGCGGAGCGTTAAATCCGTGAAATTGATTATTGTTTTGCTAATATTGTGTATAATGATGCCGGCATATGCGGCTGATCTTGAAATTCCTACAATATATGAGCGTTCGCATTATCGGCATCATCATCACCATCGACATCATCGTGAAATATTTCCTCCTAATAAAGTAAAAAATTTACGTGGTATTCTAAATCCATAAAAGGAATATTTTCATGGGTTTAATTCTTCTAATTCTTTTAATCTTGATCCTATTTGGGGGCATAGGTGGTATAGGTCCGGGTGGTTATGGTTATGGATATGGGCATGGTGGTGTAGGTATCATTGGAATAATTTTAATTGTCGTTGTGGTATTGGTATTGCTTGGTAGATTTTAATTATGAGTGAACGATTTCTTTTAGGTATAGCTATTGGAGTATGTTTATTAGGTGTTTTGATATTAAGTTTTATTATTTAATTTTGTGGCTTGCGTAGTTCAAGCGCAAGGATTTTGCTATGGTTGAAAATTCTAAACGAATGAGTACGCAGGAAATTACGACACCAAATCCTGATCCTACCGTTTTGACAACAACTGCTTTGTTACGCGAAATTACGGGTTCACGTGAGTTAGCAGAAATTCTCGTTAACTTTACGCGCGAAATCGTTGAACGGCAGATAAAAGGCGATCGCGAATATATGAATGTTCGGATTAATCATATTGAAAAAACAATGGATGCGTTTCCTGCAAATATTTTAGGAGCCGTTAAACAGCAATCGCTAAATGTAGATGAAAAATTTAAGGTCTATGATCAGCGATTTGACAACATTAGAATTCAGTTTACCGAACGAGATACTAGATCGGAAACATCGCGAGGTGATGCGACTAAAGCTATTGATGCAGCATTCGCCTCGGCAGATAAAGCGATTAACAAGACCGAAACGGGATTTAAAGATCAAATCACAGAACAAGGCAAGCGCATTGATACTGTAAGCAAGAGTGCAGATGAAAAAAATTCTGCATTGAAAGAATTAGTTAATGATCAAAAAGATCGAATTACGGCTTTGGAATCCAGGCTGCAGGGTGCAACAATACATAGAACGGAAACTTTATCCTCTAGTTCGTTGCTTATTGCTATTGTTGTAGCGGCAGTGACAGTCATTGGAGCTATTGGTACCGTTGCCTTTATGTTACACAATCATTAAGAAAATGAAATATGTCTGCCGTTCTTCGATGTATGGTCACTTTGAGCGTGAGCAATACACATTTGCAGCAAATTCATCTTATTTCCGATGATAGCAGGGATCGGATTGATATTTTCATCAATGCACCAATAGGGACGTTTGAACTCAAAAAGGATCGGGAATATCTCGTGCAATTTATACCAGTTCTGCAAGTGGACTAATGTTTAGATGCTACCCAATGTATTTCATCTGAATATCGAGGCATTTTTATATCAGATAATTTTATATTCATTCTTTCATCAGGATGATTTGATTGATTAATATCACAAATTTTCATAGCATCAGCACATTTAGCACGTCTACGACATTCATTTTCATTTCGACATTCACTATAATAACAAGATAAAGGCATTTATTTATCTCCTAAAAGAATGAAATTTGTTTAGGTCGTTGAATATAATCTATTTCTTCTAACATCTCTATCGTTCGTTTAATATACCATTCATAATTTATATTTTGCGGAAATTCTTTTGGAAGGTCCATGCATGGAATTGAACCTTCACTATCTGGAACTTTATTATCATTCTTAATATAATTAATTGTACCATGCTCATTTTGTCCATAATACCATCTCACTACTTTGCCTAAGTAATACCCATCTTTGTGGGCACCACCTGTTACATTTTTTACGACTACAAATTTAGTAATATCTTTGCATTCTTTTATCGTTTGTTCAAGTGAAATATTTTGCCCTATTAAGTTCTCAATAGCTTCAATACAAATTTGGGTTGTTGGATTTTTCTGAAATTTCCAATATTGATCTTTGCCGGTTTTGCCTCGCCATGGATCATAATAATCATTTTTTCCTTTAAAACTTTTCTTATTCTTAACCGCAAGATATGCATTGACATCTCGGCTATAAATGGCTTCATATTTAGTTTCTTCTGTTATGAAACCTGTTTGTTCTTCCCATTGTTGAATAATATTTAAATATTCACTCTGTTGTTTCTTCGCACACCAAATCAATATTCCATCTGTATTTGCGCTTACAACTTGTATCTTCAATAATTCCAGATTTTCTATCAACATTAGCAGGGCCAACTGTCCCGTCAGAGTTATTTGAATAGTAATATTTGGTGCATATAGAACAGAATAAGGTGACCCTGTTTTTCCAAAGGTACCATTTATTGCTATTTTCAGACATTCTGATATGCTCCCTTGTTTAGCTTTTTTAGCTGCTAATCTTCGATCAACTAAAGTTTGATAAACAGTTAAGAAATCTTGTCCTAAATGTTCGGGATAAAGCCCTTGGTTGAGGATTACAGCCGGATAATAGCTCGCAACGTCACGATCTAATAATCCGTATTCCTCATTAGATTTATATGAGACGTTTTTTTCGCTGCTGTGTAGTCCGCCAAGGCCAAGGCGATATACTCCATTCCCTATTTGAATTTTGAGCCCTTTTAATTCTGCTGGCAGAACAAGCCGACCGCTGTCATCTGTTGAAAATTTTGCTGCTGCGACAATTTGTAGCACTTTTTTAAGTTCTGGTGTTTGAAACTGTATATAATTAGGAACGTAATAACTATAAGTTTTACTTTCAATTTTAGGTTTACTTGGCCATTTATCTGATATCTGCTTTATTTCACTTGATATAATAGCTTCAGCAATTTGAGCATCTGATTTACTCATTAAATCTTGTCGATATTGAATAGATAATTGTTCTCTTAATTGTATCTGTTCTGAAAGATTGTTATATAAAAGTTCAGTAGTGTTAAGATCATTAATACAGTAATCACGAACCACATCAATCTCGGATTGTGATAAGATTTTGTCATGTACAAATGGCAAATCTTGAATACGTGGTGCATGCAATCGCGCTCCATATAATTTAAGTGAACCCTTAAGAGGACAAACTTCGATCAAGTCGATATGATTAGTTTTATAAATTTGAAAATTATATTTCTTAGTTGCTTCAACGGGAAATAGTGAATTGAAAATGAGATCATTTGAAAGTTTTTTAATTGTAAAAACACAACAGTATCGATAAGCATACCAAATTATAGGTAAATCATATTTTATACTATTAAAGCCAATAGTTTGATAATTATGCATTATCCAAGAAAGTTTTAATGGATTTTCTCCATTTTCAAATAGTATTATTTTTCCAGTTTCTAAATGCTTAAATGCAATTAGAAAATAATTTTCATAACTTTCAGTATCAACCACTAATATATTATTAAAGCCTTTATGCATTAATATTTCATTATCAGTCATTAACTCGTATTGAATAAAATCTCTTGCAAGATATGGTTTTAACTTAACGCAACTATCATTAAGTGTAAGTCTACCAATATCGTCAAAATTAGTTTTCATGACTTGACGAGAGCACGAATGCGGGCGGCTACTCTGTGATCGCCAACTATTGCCGCGCACCGCTCGATCGTCGCGGCTTCGATGGCGTCTCCTCGATCTTGTTCGCAGCAAATAACAGTTTGCAGTCGATCTATTTCATCCTTCAGTTCCCTCACGCGGGCTTCGGCGGCCTCGGCGCGCTGCTCTAATCGCTCGCCGTTGCGGTTTGCAACAAGCGCATATTCTTTCAGCCGCTCGATCTCCTGCGCCTGCGCGGCGAGGGCGGTGACGAGTTCATTGAACATGTTGGCGGCAATAAGATCGCTATCATATTCGGTGATCATCGCAGTTCCCCGCGCGATCAGTTCTGCGGTGTCGGTCATTTCACATCCTTCCTGCAATTGCCCCTCTACATCTATTACCATGCCACATTAGCATATAACTATTATTATGTATTCCAGGTGCCATAAAGTCTATTTGTTTAGCATAAGGTCGAATAAGTTTCAACTGTTTAATTGAATAAATTGGACCTTTAGGAATACCGTAACATTCATATGTTGCACCTTCATTATTATCAGCATGTGTTTTAATTAATCCTTGATCAAAATAAACACATTCATCGGCAAAAGGTTCAATAGCATCAATTGCTTTCCAGAAATCGTTTGGTACAGGCCAGAGATTACATTTATTATCTAATATATTTAGAATGTCTGGCCAAGGTTCCGCGTAGAATTGAGTACGCAGCCAACTTTCATCATCAAAATAGAAAGTTGCACTCGATTGACTAAATCCAAATTTAGTAAGTTTCTTTTGTATTTTACTTAATGTTGTCGCGAATGTTTTAGGTATTGCTATACCGTAAGGCAAATCAATTCCGTGCCAAAACTCCATCATGACATATCGATTTGTAGCCAATACAGAAGCGCCAGCGATCAATATGGATGCGGTTATAACGCTTTGGGCTGTCTCACTAGCCAAGGGTGCAACAGCCTCTACAGCCTCTTTAAAACGATCATCTATTATAGCTTGTGGAGGATCGGGAATTGCAACTCCAAGTAGCGATGATTCGATACAGGGAACAGTACATTTAAATTTACCAGATTTGATAGATAATCTATTATTATCAAGTTGAGTAATTGATAAATTATCCCCACACTTAGACAATGCTTGTACTATCAATTCGGCATTAGGGGCACAGTTTATATCTTCACTAATCTTGCAGCCAATTGCCAAAATACCATTGAATACAACAATGCTATTATTATGTAAAAGAACGTGAGTTTCATTTGGTGAACCTTCAGATTTGCATATTAAATTAGCAAACTTTAAGGCTTCAAGAAAGCTGGAATGATTAGTTTCTACTTTTGCACGAGATTTTGGACGCGGCATTTAGAAAGGTGTTTCCATTATATCAATCCATTGTGGGCATCCGTACGCGATAACTCTAGCAGGTGGTCGTTGATTATATAAATTACATATTTCTTTATTTTCATTAAAATTCAAACAATTTAGACAATTAGCAAAAGGATCGGTAGCAGTTTCTATAGCGTTATACGATGCTTCAATAATAGCGTGATGAAATTCAACGCTCGCTTCTTTTCGTACTTTACGTTTCATTTACCATTCGTGTCCAACGATTTCCGGCCACTTTTTATTGCACCATACTTTAATTCGTTTCGGTATTCGAAGCTGTGACATATATTGCAAAGCTTCTTGTGTTGTTTTAGGTGGTTCGCTTTTGTGCCGCTGTCGCCACCAATCTCGTGCCATTTTACCAGTTACCCCAGGATGCTCTAAACATATCCATTCTCGAAAGGATTGTAAACCACAAAAATATGTTACTTTCATTGATTGTGGTGAACCTATTTTATCATGCTGACTATATATAACCCTATCCACATTGAACTGCTCAATAATAGGTAAGTCAGAACGTAAGATAGCATCAGTTCCAGCTTTTGGAACAAGTTTAGTTTGAAAGATAAATTCTTCTCCGCATTGGCAGCATATGCGAGCGCTAATATGATTGTAAGCGCCACAGTTATCGCATAGCTTAACTGGTATGTCACCTTGCTTTTCTCCCTTACGTCTTGGTATTACGGGGTCATTAATAGGACCAAGCCTAGGAACATTGCGACCAAAATCCAACACAAGACAATTATTTTTATTATTCGCAGGTCTAGTACCGCGTCCGAGCTTTTGTATATGCAAAGGGATAGACATAGTTGGACGAAAATCCCCAATAAGATCGATATCGGGATGATTAAACCCGGTGGTAAGTTTGCTAAAGTTGACAATTGATTTTAACCTCCCTGCTTTAAAAGCTTTGATAGCAGCGTCGTTATATTCTGGCTTTTGTTTCGAATGGATCGCGGCACAGTCAATGCCAAAACTACTTAACATTGATGCTATATGCTCGGCGTGCTTGATACCACTTGAAAATAACAGCCATGATTTTCGATTCTGCCCCGCAGCAACCATTTCTCGTAAGCCTTCATAAGTAATTTTTTCTTTATCTGCAGCATCTTCTAATTGACTTAAAATAAATTCACCTTTTGTCATGCCCACACTACTTGTATCAATTTCAGTCTTGGTTCGCAATGGAATTAATGGGCAAAGATATCCTTCAGCAATCAAACGATTAAATCCGTCTATTCCGGTTAGATCATGAATAATATCGGTAAATAATCCTCCGTCGGTCAGAAGCCCTTGTCCCATTCTGAAAGGTGTTGCAGTCATTCCAATAATTTTAAGATTTGGATTGATGATTTTCAATCCATTGATGAAAGTTAGATACATACTACTTTCATCTTGATTTACTAAATGTCCTTCATCAATAAAAATAATGTCTCTATGTCCAAATTGTAATGGGTTTTTGATTGCGCTCTGGATGCCAGCATAAATTACAGGTAGTGCTATATCCTTCGATTTTAAGCCAGCGGAATAAATCCCCAATGGAGCATGTGGCCAAATATATTGCAAGACAGTCGCATTTTGCTTAATAAGTTCAGAAACACTTGTTAAAAGCATAAAGCGTTGTGTTGGCCATACTTTCATTATTCTTTCTATGAATGCCGCTGGCAAAACCGATTTGCCTGTACCTGTGGGCCAGCTAATTAACGGATTACCTTTATTTCCGTTTGCAAAATAGGTCCATATACTATCAAGTGCATCTTCTTGATATGCACGAAGCTTAATCATTTCTTTATAATCAAATCATTTTGTAATTCTGCATATTTTAGTATAGTTTGTTCGTATTCATGAAGTTGCATCAATAATCTATATTGATGCTCTAAATATCGACTTATTTCATAAATTTCATAATTTGAATACGTTAAGTCAATTAATTTAGGTTTATTATGATGTTCGCGTATTTTATTATTAAATGCATTTATTGCATCTTTTAATACATGCATTTCTTCATCTGTCATTTTTCATTGTCCATTTATTGAGATATGTTGTGGGCATCCTACTTTGATAAAATCATTTGGGATACGTCCATATAATTTACAATACCACTCTCCAAGAGTTACAGGTTCGGCATTACGACAGCTACGACAATTCATTTCAACAGGTTCATTATTATGACAGATATCGGCGAAATGACAATACTTACATTCAAAGAAGCTTGGATTTTCCGCAATTCTTGGCGGTGGTATTTGAGATGATATAATATCTTGTGCTTTCTTTTCTAATTCCTTTCCCAGGTTCCAATCAAGCGGAACTATTTCAATTGTAATATCGCTATCATTCTTATTTTCAATTAGATAAAGTCCATATTTTAATTGATAATATAATCCATACTGGCACATTTGAGCGTAGTGTTTGGGCTTAGCTTTAATAACACTTTTTTCTGCCACATCATTATATGCGCTACCAGTTCCATTTGTTTTAAACTCATTTAACCACATCAAATCTTCAGTAAGATTGTATCGTGTTGGTGCACGACATATTCCATCAAGTGATCCTCCGTAATGACCATTGCAAGCTGATATGTGCCATTGTTCATTAGTTTTACTAAATTTTATAAATTCAAATCCTATAGCTTGTAAATATTCAATAAATCTTGGTTCGGCATTATGTCCAACTTGAAATAAGCGTTGCATTCGACCATCAAAATTTTCTTTTTTAACCCATCTAAATATATACCATAACTTACGCGAACATTTTTCACCCATTACAGATGCACCTAAATGTTCTCTATGTCCTGTATTATATTTAATAGCACAATATTCATTAATATCTTGCTTGATTTGTGCAGCAAGTTGCCAGCGATCACCTTGATTTTCAAGATTAATCATTTATATTTCCTTTTTAAAAGTAAATAACCGTGTTGTGGGTGCTACGGTTCAGAGCAGATTTCGCAACCGCTAAGATCGATGCATCACAAGGCAGCTACGCCACATAATTAATTGCATGAGTTGATATTCTTGACCGCGCCTATGTGGTAATCGATAACCAAACGGAGAATATCTTTCTGATAGCCGATCCTCATGCTAACCGACCCGAAAGGCGGTTATCGATTATCTCGCTCCCCAAGGAGGGGTTTTAGATGCTTGTCCCTGCGACCATCCCGGTGCAGCTTGTTCGGCTTGCTGTGCAGGCGCGGTATTATTCCATGCCGGTGCAGAATGCTGGCCACCTTGATTGATGGGGGCTTGTCCGGTAGCGGTAGTTTGCCCCCATCCTCCATTTGGTGCTGCTTGCTGTGGTTGCGGTGCCGTTGCCGGTGCTTTCCCCGGTTCATTACCGTGAATGTCAAACACTCGCTTCAATTCGACATAACCCCCTTGCGGTTTTGCCTCTGTTGGTTCCTCGCCTTTCTGATATCCAACTCGCATCTTGCCGCGGGCTTGCAGTAATTCTCTTCCTTGGTTTTGCCAATTAATCTTATAAACTCCTGTCGCATGACAAAGTGCACTTAATTGTCCATGTGCAATTTCAACAGTTTTTGCTGATTTTGTATGGTCATTTGGATCATTATACCAAATATTATAACGATGTATAATCGATCCGCGAGGCGAGGTAAATTCAACTTGAAAATAGCCACCACTATTATCCTTAGTTGACTTAATTTCACAGCCTGTAATGGTGAAATCAAAATCACCTACAGGATGTGCTTCGCCAGCTTGGCGAGGCTGAAATTGCGATGCGTCGAAAACACCTGTAACTTGTCCATTGCTCATTATTCTTTTCCTTTCAAAAATTCCCAAAACTTTTTAGCAACATCTAGTGCTGCATCTTCGCTATTAAGTTCAAAGTGTTTTGATGCTAATTCTAAACACTTAAATTTCATTTCTATTGTTTGCACGTCATCCATTTAAAACGTCTCCGGTTTAGCGATTGCTCTTATAACAGCCATCAAACCCTGTTGCAAGTTAGTTTTACCGATTGCAAGCCACCGTTTATCGATGTCATGCATTTGATCTACTCTATCACACATTTTACCAATTTCAATACCCATATATTTAATAAAATTGATTGCTTCAATTTCATGAATAGATAATGCACGATAGCCTTTAATATATTCTTTTGGGGCATCTTGCAAAGCTTTCGGCAGCGGCATTTGTTCCTCTTGTTCTTTACTATCGTGCATTTTTCGATCCTTTCCTACTTTCTCATATATAAGTTGTGATCCGCTGGTAGTATGAATAGTTTTCATATCTATTTCAAAACTTTCTCCAATTTTTAATGATCCATATATTAACGATTTATTCATTTATTTCATTGCCTTCTGAATTAATTTTCCAAAATGGGGTTCTTCATAGTCAGCTAACATTCCAGTTCGATCACGACTTAATACATCTATCGATCCATTACATTGAAACGATCTTACTTGTCCTTGTCCTGGCACATTATGAATACCCAAGTGTAGAATAAGATCATATAAATGAGGAATGTCAACATTTAATTGTTGTCCTGCCCAATAAGGTCGTTTTGTTCCATCAACGGTAGTTTCTTTAGCTACAAGATAACAATGCTTCTCGCGAGTATAATATAATGTGCGAAGGTGTGCCATAGTTTGAGTGGCCATTTCGCCATAAGCTTTAAGACCATGTTTATTATCTTTTAGGGCTTGCAATAAATAAGTATCTGCCATTTGCGATGTGCTGTCAATAGCAAGAGTATCAAAGTTTTTTGTTTCAGATGAATTGAAAAACCATTTAAAGAATTGATCAATAGCATCAATTGTGAAGGCTTGATATGTGGGGATATTACTGCCACGCAATGAAAGTAATCCAGGTTCGCAAGCTAATAGAACAGGTCGAGGACAAGTGTTGATTAAAGGTGTTTTTGCTGATCCGGGCGGACCATATATAATCGATTTAACTCCAAATTGATTAGCAAAGTCTTTTGCCGGTTTAAGATCGCGCATATCCATGTTAAACCTCCATTATAATAGGAGGTTGAGACTCTTTGGTGCTTTTATTTCTAATGTCGGCGCAGCTTCAGTTATAGTTAAGATTTCTTCAATCTTTTTGCGAATTTTCTTTTGAATATCTGTAGCGTCACTTTCACATAATTTTCGATATTCGGTTAAATTAAATGTAGCATGCCAACTTACTAAACGTTCAGCTAAAAATGAACCTTCATTTCCCATTTTTTCAATTTGATCTAAACATGTTTCAACCATCGAATTATCATTATCGAGTTTATAATTATACTTTATTTGTGCTTTAAGATTAAAATTATCACCTAATGCAAGTGTATTAGTACCTTCCTGCTTATTTGGAAAGCATCTATCAACAATATATTTACGTAATTCCATTTCACGTTCTTTAAGCTTATCAATATCATCTTTAAGTTTTTGATGCTCCATAAGCAATGCATCTCTATCCATCTTATCGTATGGACTTTGTCGAGAGTTAAAAGGATTTGAACTTACACCAAATTGAATAGACATTTTAATTTTTCCTTTCATTATTATTCGTAACTTGTCTTTCCTCAATCATAGGTGAACTTTCAATTATTTGAACTTGCTGACATTGCAAGCCGTATTGTCCTGTTCCATCTTCGTTTACAATAGGTTCACCATTATCGTGAAGCAACTGTAATGCACCCATAACAATAGTACGAAATTTAATAGTTGTGCCATCAGCAATCTTAACAATCATCCATGGTTCATCAGCAGAAATAACTTTAATAGATCGAGTTTTAGGCATTTGTGCTCCTAATTGTTACCCGGTGACTTCGCATGCAGCCGAAGCCTTAAGGCTGCCGGTACAACCTTGCTTAATGACCGGGAGAGTCTTGGGGGACGTTCAATCATTAAGCATCCTCACTTTTATACGGAACAATTTTGCAGTCAAGAAAAATCTTGTTGCGTTCTAAAAAATTTCTGTCAATGTGAATAAATCAAGAGTTGGAGAATAAACCTATGATAGGAATAAATTCATATGAATAAGAAATTAAACCCAAAAACAAAGACTGAATGGCGTGATTGTGTGCTTGAATTACTTAATGAACGATCACGTCGTATTGAATATGATGATATTGAGAAAGCTACAGGATTAAAGAAAGCATGGTTAACGTTATTTGCAACAGGAAAAATAGATGGTCCATCAGTTAATGCAATGAATACTTTACACGATTACCTTGTTGAACAAATGAACGGTAAAAATGACAAATCAATATGAATGTATTCCAAATGAACTTAAACAACTTAAATCTTGGATAGTATGGAAATATGAAGATGGACAATCACGAAAACCTACCAAGGTTCCTTATATTCCTGGGACAGATATTCATGCTAATGTTTCCGATGCTACTACTTGGGTTGATTTTAATACTGTTATTAATACTGTAGGAAATTATGATGGTATTGGTTTTGTATTTAGTACTAGTGATCCTTATAGTTTTATTGATCTTGATGATTGTGAAGGTAATCAAGCTGACTTAGATAGACAAATAAAAATATTTAGAGAATTTAATAGTTATGCTGAAATAAGTCCTTCAGGTAAAGGATTACATATAATTGTTAAAGGTGTTGTGCCATCTGGGCGCAGGCGTTCCCACATTGAAATATACTCATCGCAACGATATGCAACATTTACAGGTCACACCTATCCAGAAAACGAACCTGTTAAACCTATTAAAGATTGTCAATCATTACTTACTCAATTATGGGAACAAATGGGTGCAGGTGCTCCTGCAATACATCTTTTTAAAGGTGATGATCAAGAAAAATATACTGATCTTGAAATTATAAATCAGGCGACTGAAGCAGTCAATGGGGATAAGTTTAAGCAATTATATTATGAAAAAGATGCTTGGAAAGATATTTATCCTTCACAGTCTGAAGCCGATTTTGCATTAATAGATATTATAGCTTTTTATACACAAAATCGAAAACAAATTGAACGCTTATGGAAATTATCCGTACTTGCAGATAGGTCTAAAGCGCATCGTAAAGATTATTTAACATGGATGATTAATAAATCCTTCGATCGAATGCTGCCGCCACTTGACTTAGATGGATTTAAAATAGCTTTAGAAGATAAAATAGCAGCTTCGTCTAATGGGAAGACAACGGTTTTTGATACCGTGAATATAGGTTCGACTCCTATAGCTGCTGCCACTACCCTTCCACAAGGCTTATTAGGTGAAATCGCACAATTTATCTATGCGGCTGCACCGCGCCCTGTTCCTGAAATAGCCTTGGCGGCTGCTATTGGCTTGATGGCTGGCATATGTGGCAGAGCATATAATGTACTTGGAACCGGACTTAATCAATATGTATTGGCATTAGCAAAGACAGGTCGCGGCAAAGAAAGTATTGCGTCCGGTATAGATAAGTTAATGAATGCAGTTAAATTTACTGTGCCCACATCTACACGCTTTCGTGGGCCTGGAATTATTAATTCAGGTCAAGCGTTAATTAAACATCTTTCCACAACATCAAATTGCTTTGTATCTGTGCTTGGTGAATTTGGATTAACTATAGATAGGATAAGTGATAAATATGCTAATTCGGCGGATAAAATGCTTTATCAAATGTTGCTAGATTTATATAATAAATCAGGAAAGGATCAAACATTACAAGCTTCTATTTATTCAAAGAAAGAAGATAATATAGGCGTAACGGAAAGTCCGGCATTAACAATTCTTGGTGAAAGTACTCAAAAGATATTTTATAATGTGCTTAATGAAGATATGATTGCCGCAGGTCTTTTACCACGATTTTTGATTATTGAATATAATGGTGATAGAGTAGATTTAAATGAAAATCATTATCAAGTTCAACCTCATTGGCAACTTAAAGAACGTTTTGAGGCTTTGATAGCTAATGTTGAAATGGTAATGCATAAGAAAAGTGTTATTGATGTTCAATGTGATGAGCAGTCAGCAAAGCTATTACGTTTATTTGATAAATCAGCTACAAAACAAATTAATTCATCAAAAGATGATGTAATTGAAGAATTGTGGAATCGTGCCCACATGAAAGTGTTGCGCCTTTCTGCTTTGATTGCAGTAGGTGTTAATATGAGTAATCCTAAGATTATTCCTGAATATGTAGAATGGGCAACTAATCTTGTTGAGCGTGATATAAAAATGTTATCGGCTAAATTTCAAGCAGGGGAAATTGGTAAAGATAGTAATGAAATAAGACAATATAACGATATGATCAGGACTATTAAAGAATATTGTACTTTGCCATGGGAACATGCTAAAAAATATTGTAGGTTATCATGTCAAAAATTTCATAATGATAAGTTGATACCAAATGAGTATTTTAATGGCAGAGCAGGCAAATTAACATCATTTTTAAAGGAAAAGGGAAGTGTTGAAAGGATACAAAAAATGTTAATTGATGAAGGTTTACTTATACAAATAAGCACGCGAGATAAAATATTCATCGATAAATATGGAACTTTTCAAGGTAAGATATTTAGTACAACACCAAGACTTTTTGAGTGACAAAAATGTCACATTCTACATAATCTACATAATCTACCTAAACCCGTTTTTCTTTAGGTAACCTTAGGGTAAGGCTAAGTCATTGAAATCACAAAACTAAGTAGAAAAGTGTTAGGTAAGTCCCCTCTCTTCCTTTCACCCTAACTTTAACTTAAATTACGGTCGTTAAATAACTAACTTAAATAACCTATCTATATGTTAATACTCTTAACATCCCTCTCGCATTACATATTCTACATAATATACATAATAGAGAGAAATCAAGAGGTTAGAGACACCTAGAAAATACACAGGTCCACATACTAAATGAACGGAGAATAAGATGATTATTGAACATAAATTACCAGACTATCACGATACAATGAGGGTTATAGATCAAAGCGAAGATATGGGTTTTCCTTGGTTAACAATAGAATTACGTAATGAACATTATGAAGAGAAAACTATAGAAAATTGTACAATATATTTAGAAACTGACGAAATTCAACAACTGTTGCAAATGTGCATCAAAGCGTTAAACAGTGCTTAGTGTGGGCATGTAACAATTCGTGATCACAAAAGAGTTGACTTATTTAATGAACCTGCTAAGATAGCAATATCAGATGAAGGATTAAACAACATGACAATTCTTGAAGCCCTTCGCAAAGCAGCGGAATTTAAAGATGAAGAATGGTCTGATGTTTATCTTGATAATGCTAAACCAAAGGAAATGTCACATAGTCAATTTCGTGCTTACTTAGCTTCTTGGTGCTGTCCTAATTCCGGGGCAAGTGTCCTAATTTCAGGGGGCAAGTGTCCTAATTTGTCGGAACGGAGCGCGCCGTGATTGCGCGCGCACCTTGGGCCGCCATCATCGTTGCGGCATCCTTAGTCTGCATCGCACCACGCCATCATCCGCTCGTTACTTTGGTGTTGGTCTTCTTGGCTTTTATTGGTGCCGGCGTATCTATGGTAATGGCGTTTAAGAGCGCGGAATACGCGGATGACTATGGGCTTACGTGGTGGTGGGCACCTCTTTGCGGACTCGTGGCGTTGTCCCTGTTCTGCGCCTACCACGGAATTTCACTCCTGATCTGTAGCTAGATATCCTCCAGTGTGACGGCCATCGGAATTGCCATTGACGTGCTATCGTGCCATGATTGAAGCGGCTTTGAATGACATTTCCGATCCTGAGCAGAATTAATACCAAGCCCGAAGGATTAATGCTTGTGCGAGTAATTGGCTTGGAGTCATCCGGATGCCTCTTACTGTTGAGGGGCCTTAAATTAAAGGACAAAAAGTGAACATGATTACAGTATCAATTGTGACGCCTGAGCGTCTCGCCAAGTCAGGTACTGAGGCCGGCTATCAAGCCGCTATCTTTTGCTACTTTCAACAGAACATTGATAAATATCCATTAGCACAATTATTGTTTGCAATTCCAAATGGTGGATTGCGCGACAAGATTATTGCTGCTAAGCTTAAGGCAACTGGTGTTAAAGCTGGTATACCAGATATATTTTTGCCAGTTGCAAGGGGCGACTTTCATGGTTTATTTATTGAACTTAAAAAAGATCAAAAGCAAATACTTAGTAATGAACAAAAAAATTGGTTTCGCAAGTTACAAGAACAAGGCTATGAATGTGTAGTTTCTTTTGGATGGCAACATGCAGTAAATAATATAATTACATATCTTGAACATAAGGAATGAAAAAATGAAAATAGATCGTTTGACGCAACTTAAACAATTGCTTGCTGATGAACTTAAATCTGATAAGCCCGGATTACTTTATGTTGAAGATTTGAAACTTAGTATTGATCGTATTGAAAGTACGATAGCTAGAGTTAAATTTCATGTTGGGGATGATTATGAAATGGTGAACAAATGATTATTTATTTAGTTATCATGATGACGATTAACGGTCAAGATTTTGTAAAAAGAATGTCGATGGATAGTGAAGAATTGTGTTGGCAAAATGCAGCTAGTGTTTTTAAACAATTGCGCGAGGAACATGGAGAAGAATTAACAGGTTTAGGTGTAGGTTGTGTATTTAAGAAAGATGGTGATCCAGCATGATTAAATATCGCGTTCAATATTTTAATGATCAGCATGAATTATGTTGGTCTGGTTGGCGTGATATTAACGAGTCTATTAAAGAGAAAGAAATAACATTTTTAGAATTTGATCAAGAAATTAGTTGGGAAAGGTCTAATGAAATTATGCGTGAGATTATGCGATGAAGATGGTTACAAAGAAAGAGGCTCAATATGTTGAGCAATCGAAACTTCAAAAGTGTAAAGATTGTAGTATGTTTCGTAAGCCGGATAAGTGTACATTAGTTATGGGTGAAATTTATTCAAATGGTCATTGTAAGTATTGGAGTAAGTTACCTATTGAAAATAATGATTGGGATTAGGGGATATGAAATATTGGTCAATAAAAAATCAGGATGAAATAATTAATCGATTTTTAAGGGGTGATAGTTTTACAGTTATAGCTAAAGATTTTAACGCAAGTCGTAATCAAATTGCTGGTATAGTACGGCGTAATGGTGCTAAACGTTCACTAATTTATACTAAAATGTATTTGTCAAAATATGGTGAAATAAAGGAAATGAATCATGGCACAACGATTAATTAGTTTTTCATATACTTATGCTGATGATAAGGGTAATATCAACACTATTAATAATGTTGATGGTGCTCAAATTCATGAAGTAGCAGCATCGTTTAAAGCACCTATTGTAGTCAGCGGTTCAACATATAATAAGCAACAGAATCCTAGGACTAGGAATATGAGTGCGTCATAAGGTTCAACCCTCCCCTTTAGGGGAGGGTTGCGATTGCCTCCTTTCTTAGTTTTTGCTGTGACAATCAATATAGAGTGCTGCACCAATTCGTGTCATAGCGTAGATCAGTGCAGGAATTGCCAAGCCAAGTAAGATAGCCGGTGCAAGTTTCCATCCTGTAGTCTGCGAAGCGAAGGCAAAGGCGTTCATCAGAGCCGATCCAACAAGCGTACCGATGATCGCAGGCTTGGTGTACTGCGAAATGTGCTTGCGTAGCTTGTCAGTTGCTGCCATAAGTGTCGCTGCTTCCAGGCTAACAAATCCAAGATCGATACCGACTGCCATTGCCCAGCTTTCCCAAGTAGCCGCGCTAGTGACGATTTCAATGCCCTGGGCCAGATGGCAAAGTGATAGACCAGTAAGCGTAACAGCAACGATACCGACCGCAGTTGAAGCAAGCTTTTGACGACGCATAGCCTTAGCAAAGTGGTTGCGCTTAGGCTTGTTGATCGGGCGAACATCGGGCTTACCAATCTTGAGAACTTGTGCAGTCATGTTGCATCCCCCTGTTAAGAGTTGAAGATGATATTTCGAATGATCCACTTGATGAATTCCCACATTGTTTTGCCCTTCGTTTTGATGATCGTAATATAGCCGTTTAAGATGGATTGTCAAGTGTTCGATTGAATTATTTAATCACAAACTTGTGATCGAAAAATAGTTGACTTAAATAGTTTAACCGTTTAAGTTAGGTTATCGAATGAGAACGGAGGAACTGAAGATGTTTCAGATAATCTGGCCAGAACGTCGATGGGTTTCTGAAGATCAAATAAAGATGTGGTATACTGATGCAGTCGCTAATGGTGAAGCTGAAGAAACTCAATTGAATGATGTTGAAGAAATGGCGCGGGAACTTTCTTCAATAGGCCATATAACACTTGGTAGGGGACGCAAATGAACATTATCACCTATTATTCGAGCAATGCAAAGCCTCACGAAGCTTGGCTAGCCTATGTTGAGCTAGCAAATGGCGAACAATGGCTTGTGCGATGCACCGGCCATACCGAACTAGAAGCTAAGACAAAGTGTCAAGTGCTCTGGGATAGGGAACAGAAAAAGTATGCATTGTCGAATGCAGCTAAAGATGTAGAACCTATTAAAATAGGTCGTGGTGCTCATTTGCATGGCTTAGCTGGTAAAGTGTGGGTAATCAATCGCAGCACGCATCATTTGTGCAGGATTGATCCAAATGAACTTGCTAGCTATGAAGTAAAAGGATATGTTCGTGGGGGGCCGAGGAGTAAGTGAAAATGAATGAACCTAAAACTTGGTCTAGAAATGAAGTTTTACAGCTTATGATTAAAGAAATGCATGCTTATAAAGAGGATTGTCGAATTAGAAGACGTGATTTTTCTTATAAAGAAATGGCCGATAACGTTTATAGTGTACTTTGTGATAATGGATTAATTGAATTGCAACCATAGAGGGTTAAATAAAATGAAGATGAAACGATCTATCAGTGGTAGAATTTGTATTATGTTTTCAAATGAATGTGAAGCTTATAAATGGTATTGGTTGTTCGGTCGTATTTTGCGTATGAGAATTTGTTGTTTTGGTCAATATGATAATGCTTACGAATGGTAATTTAATTATCTCAGCTATGAGGCGAAGGGTTATGTTCGCGGCGGACCAAGGAGTAAGTGAAATGAATGAGAATGAGAAATGGGCATTTGGCGATTGGTGGGAATTGCTTAATAAGGAACTTGATGCTTTAAATCAAGAACAAGCAGCATATGGCGAAGCACGTTATTATTATAATGCTAATTATTCACCTATGACTGCTGCAAAATTGATATCTGAGGAATATGTTCGTTCACAACGCAATTTTATAACCTAATTATTTAATTGACTTATTTAGTTAAGCCGTTTAAGTTGTAGCTATCGAATAGAAATAGGAGGGGATAAATGGCAAAGGATAAAACAGGTCTTGCAAGCCTATCGGAAGGACGTACCGATATTCATTGGATCGATCCGCATAAGATTAATGTTCGGGTTGATTGGAATAGTCGAGATTTTAATGATCCGACTAATCAAGCTCATATTGATCAATTGGCGCTTTCAATTGGTGAAATGGGTGTTAAGGAACCGTTAACAGTTATTTGGCAAGATAATGCTGCTTGGTTGATTGATGGCGAATGCCGTTTGCGAGCGGTTTTGAAAGCTATCGCTGCTGGTGCACCGATTAAGACCATTCCAGTTAAATCGGAAATGCGTTATGCGAACGATGCTGATCAATTGTTTAGTCAGTTTGTTCGTAATAGTGGCAAGCCGTTTAGTCAAATGGAGAATGCAAAGTTGTTTAGGAGGTTGCTTGATTTGGGTTGGCAACAGAATGATATTGCTAAGAAAGCCGGTGTGACGCCCGCGAGGGTTAGTCAGATTTTGGATTTGTTGGCAATGCCTGAGCCTATCAAGCAGATGGTGACAAATGGTCAAGTGTCAGCTAGTATGGCAGTCGCGACGTTGAAGGAACACAATCCTGGCAAGGCTGTTGAGGTTTTGAAGGATGCTGTTGCGGTTGCGAACAGTGAAGGCTCACAGCGAGCTATGCCGAAGCATGTGGAAGCGCCGGTAGCTAAGCCGCCGGCTGGTAAGCGTAGCTTAGCAATTGAAGCGACTGTAAAAGAAGCCTTTGAATACAGTGACGTGGATGATTCCCAAAATGACGATTTCGTTGTGATCAAGATGCCAACGGAACAATGGGAAGCTATCAGAAAGGCGTTGAAGCTATGAATAAATATCGAATAGTTAATCGTCACATGACAGTAATTTGGGAAGGTGAACATCATAGTTATTATGATGCTTGGAGAAAGATGTTTGAGGATTGCGGGTGTCCTGCTGAAGCTAAAGTGATCAGTCAAGCAATTGATATGGGTATGTGGATTGAAAAAATAAGTTGACAAAGCTAATAAAGTCGTTTAAGTTAGCTTTGTCAACTAGGAGGAATGAAAATGGCTTATACAGTAATTAACTTTAAGACAAAGAAGGCTCTTAAAGAAGCTGTAAAAAATTGGAATGAATTCGAAAATCATAGAATTAATTTAGGCGATGGTTTTGAAGCAAGTTCAACAGATAAAAAGCCAATTCGTGCTTATCAATCTGGTTTCGGACCTGATCTTTCCAATTATACAGGTCGCGTTTACCTTGAAGGTCCGCATTATCCTGCTGCTCACACTTGGTATGCTGCTTGCGAAATGAAAGATGGTGTGGTAATAAAGGTAAAATAAAATGCGTGATATTGTAGAAGCCGCGGTTATCACAATCTTGCTTGCTATCACCATATTATTTTTTGTAGCGATCTTGTTACAGATTATCTTTTAAAGATAAAATCTTCACAGCTTAAAGCAAAGGTTATAACTTACAATGATTAAATCATTAATGGTAGTTTCGTTGCTTTTACCTATTGCTAATTGGAATGTGGATAAATTTGATGAGCGAGAGCAAGCAATTCGAAAGAAATTTTTTAAAGCTGGTAATTTACCATATATTAAAGCTGATGGGACAAGAGATTCGATTCGAATCCCTTGTTGTGGGGAAGGTGATGCTTACGAAGCTGATGATTTAAGAATTGATCAAGATGGAAATATAATTGCTATTTTAACTTGCACTGATCCTCGCAATTGTGTAGCTATTCCTAATAAAATTGAACGTGCTGCCGGAACTGAAATTACGATACCCGAGTTGAAAATTCTCGTTCCTGGTAAGCCTATCAATAATACAGGGCATGGATGGGTTTTCTTAGGAATAGCTGATGGTCATGTGATTTGTTATTCGCGACCTGGGGGAACTTAATGAGCGAATCATTAGAAACTGCATTAGAGCCATGGATTAATCGTCCACATAAAAAGAAATCTTTAGATGTTACTATTTTAGTTTTTGATAAGGATGATAATTGCATTCGTGAACATAAAAAGAATTTTAAAGATAAAGATCATCGAAGGTGGTTAAATACAATGTTGTATTGGGCTATATCTAATGAATATTCAATTGAAATAAATTCATAAGATGAATAGTCGAGAGTATAGAACTATAATAGCTCGTATTAGCCGTGTATTAATTAAAAAACATTTTCCAGAATTTAGACGTAATGAGAATGAATTAATGTTATTTTCAAGTGAATTGGCTAGAACTGTACATGCGCGTATGTATGGTGCTAATGTTGATGGTGTAGATAGTCCGATATGGCAGAATGTTGACAGAATTAATGACGGTCGTGCTAAGCCTTGTATTGAAGCTTCTGAATTGTTGAAAGGTGAATGAAATGCCCACACATAGCACATCTGCATATAAAGATGGTCAAAAGTGGATTGTGTTTTGTAAAAAGTGTGGCATCGAAGAACCGTTTGAAAGTCAAGAGTGTTCGGAACGATATGTACGATTACAAGAATTGTCTGAAGCTAAACAACTGAGACAGATTGATAGAGATTGGGGCAAAAAATTGCCGTTTAAAAGTGGATTACCGCTTGACGAAGAAGAACGAAAGAAATATAAATAATTTTATTGCAATGATGCAATTTTGAAACAAAGGTACAGGAAAATGGCTAAAAAGAGTACAGTTCTTAAGGCTGTTGAGTCGAGTGTTGATGTTGAGTTGCTGAAGCAGATTGCTAGCGGTCAAGTGCAGCAGATTGATCGTGATAACGCAATGCCATTGCTACAGCATCAGCCTCCATTGATTGAATGTGGTTCTGTTGATATGCAAAGTGGAATGGCACCTTGTCGATTAAGTGAAGCAGGTCAACATTATTTAAATGGTGGCATGAGTACAGCTAAGCATGTTGAAGCAGTTAAGACTGAGTATGGTATTATTACCAATGCAACGTTGCCGCCTTCGCGTCGTGGTCAAAATCTTGGTGGCGGTGGTGCTCCAGTTAAGTATCCGTTCGATGCTTTAGAGGTTGGCGGTTCCTTTTTTGTCCCGGCTACTGAGAAGCGTCCCGATCCGCTGAAGGTCTTGGGTGCAACAGTCAGTAGTGCGAACATGCGTTATGCGGAAGAGACTGGCGAAATGCGTACAGTAACGCGAGCTAAGCGTGGTGAAAAGAATCGCGCAGTACGTGATGAACATGGCGAGAAGATCATGGAGACTAAGCAAGTTCCTGTTTATAATTTTTCGCGTAAGTTTGAAATTCGTGGTGTTGAAGCAGGAAAGAGTTATGGTGCTTGGGTTGCTCCTGCCGATGGTGTGTTGATTGGTAGAGTTAAGTAATTTGTGAAGCACCTGTAAATTTAGAAAGCCCGCGCTAGTTCCAAGACAGCTAGTGCGGGCTTTTGTTTAAAAGGATAGATAAAGATGGGAAATAGTAGACGTGATCATAAATCATTAAAGCCTGGATTGGGAATGGGAATTGGTATAAATGGTCCTAATGATGTAAATGAACCGCTTACTTGGGAAGGTTCGGTTCATATTCCATCGATAAATGAACGTGCTCAGATATCGACAACAATGCGTAAAGTTAAAATTACATTACCTAAATTAAAATTTATGGAAGATGATTATGAAAAAACCTAATTTAAATGGACCTGAAAGTGTACCTTTGAGAGAATATTTTAAAGATTTCCCATTGACAGTTACCATATTTGATGCTAAAGATAATGTTATAAGAAAGGAAACAATTAATTATGGAGATGCATCGCATAGGAAATGGTTAGGAAAAGTAACTTTTTGGTCATGTAACAACGGATATATTGTTGAGACGTGCAAAGCAGAGGAATAAACAAATGAGTGAACATATAGGATTAAGCGAACATGATAATTTGACATATTTTCCAATTGAAATTCGATATGAAGGATCAACAGAAAAGGTGATTGTTAATCATCCTATTGACTTATTAAATAAGACGTTTAAGGTATTGAGAACAAGAGTGAGCGGGCATAGTCCAAAGGCAGGAGACAAGACACTTAAAATGTCTACAGTGTGAGTTCGAATCTCACTGCCCGCACCAAATAAAGGAAATATAAATGAAAGTTAAATGTATTGGCGGACCTAATGATGGTGAATGGCATTATATTGAAGATTATAATAGATTAAATGATATGGTTCAGATAAGAGGTAAAATTGAATTATCAGTAGGAAATTATTTACCACATCCTGATGAAATTCCTAAAATAGTTTCTCAAAATATTAATTTATATATATTAAAGCAATTACATTATACGAATAAAGAAGTATTTAAATATCTTATTCCAGTTGGTGAAGATGAATGGGAATGTCTAATTAAGCAATTGGAGAAATGACAAATGGGAACTAATTTTCATAAGATTGACTCATCATCAATTGAACATGTCGATTATCATGATGATAAAGGTATATTAGAAATTAAGTTTGTATCTGGTGCTATTTATCATTATCCTGAATGTGATAAAGAGCATTATGAAGCTTTAAAAACTGCTTCTAGTGCAGGTCAATATTTTCATAGAATGTTGCGTGGTGCGGCATGCAAGAGGATTAATTAAGTGAAATTTAGCGAAGCGGAGTGTTGTGTTTGTGGTCAAGGTAAGTGTGCTATATGTAAAGCGCCTTGCAACTCGTGTGCTAATTGTGTTATTTGTTACAAGTCATGGGATTTCAGCCCCCTACAGATTATTTTCAAGTGCAGCCTATTCCGGCTGCTTGGGGGAATGCGACACCTATTTCTGAAACAAAGCCTTCATTTTGGAATGATGAAGGGAAGAAAAAAGCTTTCGGCATAGCTTTAGCTAAGCAAAATGATCAAAGTCGGGATAGTGTATTTAGTGCAGCATTAGAAGTTTTCGAGCAAGTCGGACCCTCATTGTGGGTAACAAATAACTGGTTAAGTGATCCAGTCGTTATTGCATCGCGGGATATCTATCGGCAAAGCATGAAGGCGGTGGAAAAGCCGCTTGACAAAGAAGCCCTTGCCGCTAGATTGTTGGCACTCGCAGAAGAAAAAGTTGAGCGAGATGGCAGACGACATTACATTTATGAAGCTAAAGATCGCATTGCAGCTTATAAAGCATATGGTGAAATACTAGGTTATATCGGTAAAGTTAATATTGATAATTCGACAAATACATTTAATAATAATCAAATGGAAATTGTGCTTGTGAAGGCTGATGTTAAAGAAGAAAAAGTGATTGAGAATAAAGAAGAAGATGTTGTTGAAATGTTAGATGTTGTTCCTTTAGAGATCAAACTGGTGAGTTGATATAGAAGAAAGCTCTAACGGTGCCTGATCCGTGTAAAAGAGCGACCGTGTTAGCACGAGTGGTAAGCAGGTTAGAGTCCTGCATCTATATCAACTCTCCTGTTTGATTTCGTGCGTAAAAATTCTTTGGCCAAAGAATTTATCCTCTTATTTTTAAGGAAAATTTATTATGTTAAAAAAGATAGCTATGGGTTTTGCTGCCGTTATTGTTAGCGGTGGCATCATTGCTCTTGCTCAAACTTTTGCTCCTAATTTTCCGATTATTAATGGTCCTAGCTATTGCGCTAGCACTACTAATAATGTTTGTACTAGCACTATTCCTGCCGGTCCTACGTTTACCGGGCAGGAAACTATTCCAGCGGATACTAATGCTACTCCGATTGGTGCTTTGCAGGCTGGTAAAATTGCAATTCCTTCGTTAATTAATAATTATAATGCGCTTGTTGGTTCTGATTTCGGTCAAAATCTTTGGCAACGCGGTACTACTCCAATTAGTGCGTTAGGTATTGGTGGTCAAGTATTTATGAGTGCCGATGGCTGGTTTTTTATTAATCAGGCTACTACCGGTGTTCAAACCACAACTGTTTCGAAACAGACTGGTGCTACTGATCAACCGCCCGGTTCTTCTGCATCAATGCGTATTCAACGTGTTAATGCGCAAACTGGTGTTGGACAAGTTTGTACTGGTCAATTAACGCCTGATGATACTACACCGCCGTTTGTTAGCACACAAAATACTCTTAATTCAAACATCGCTGCTAATCAGCGTACTGCTGTATTTAGTGTTGATATGCTTGCAGGAGCAAACTTTTCTCCTGCTGGTGTTAATATGATAATTGCATATCATACTGCTGCCGATGCTGCGGCAAGTGCAAATGGTCAAGGTACTAATACTAATACTTTTGCTACATCGGTTCCTGGTACTCAGAATATTACTAACTACATCGAAGCGGTTAACACTCTTACACCGGTTACTACTACTTGGACACGATATAGTGTTGCTGCTACTATTCCATTAAATGTTCCAGGTACTACTACAAATATTCTTGGTGTTGGCGTTAAACTTTGTGTAACTCCTGTTGGCACTGCTGGTGCTAACGATTGGTTTGAAATTGGTAATGCTCAATTAGAATATCGTTCTGGTACATCTTTTGCAGCTTCACCTTATGATAGACATTTGTTAAGTGATGAATGGCAGCTTGAAACCGCTCGTTATTATCAGATTAGCGAAAATGGTTCGGGAACTGTTATTTATTGTCCCGGTCAAGCTACTACTACTAATGCTTTTAATGTGGTATGTCAGTTTCCAAATCGTATGAGAATTACACCTACTACTACTCCTATTACTATTGGTGGATTTAAAGTTAATG